>Ga0183095_11155_pt1 | contig 28891 bp, 20 predicted proteins | sample BioMet4_FD_130346 | JGI IMG/M metagenome (GOLD analysis project Ga0183095, IMG submission 130346) | Microbial communities from bioreactor (seeded with sewage sludge) at LBNL, California, USA - Biofuel metagenome 4 (v2) (version 3) | ecosystem: Engineered > Bioreactor > Anaerobic > Unclassified ...
TAAGTTGACTACCTAGTGAGAAGAAGGCGTTGTTGAAAAGTATGATGTTTCTTTTTGATCTCCAGTTAGTGTCCAGTGGCTGCAAGTGGATACGACTATCGTTTTGTGGCGAAAGGCATTGCAGCAGCCTCCAGTCTCCATTGCGCCATCGATAAATGCTTTGTTTCACGTCACCGACAATCAATGAACCATTATTGTGGGCAAGACAATCGTCTAATAGCACTTTAAAGTTACTCCATTGTACTGTACTGGTGTCTTGAAACTCATCAATCATGATATATTTTAACTGTCCGCCAATCTTTTCATAGATGAATGGTGAGTCTTGTTTATCTATGAGATCGTTTAATAGTTTCTGTGTGCTACTTAGTGGATAGTTATTGTTTACGTTGTTAATTCTTCTTACTTCCTCCTCAATTCGACCAAGCAATCGCAACTGATTGAGGTTATCTAAAGTCAGTTCAACGGAGTTGAGGACAATGCAAGCACGCTGGCGTTCTTTCTCTGCTTTGGCAAGGAGTGGCCCAACTTGTTCAATGATTACCTCGCTTTCAGGTTTACCAAGATCCGCTTTCTTAATCATGGAAGAAGGGTCCTCAATAGCATTAGTAATATAACTGTTAGGTATCTTTGGATCATTATAATCTCCAGAAGCTAGTTTAGTAAAGTATCCGGGAGCATTTTGATTTCCACGGCTGAAGTTTTTGTCTTCTAAATGGTTATCGTTTATTATCTGCAGAAAGGCTTGAGCATAATTTGCCATGGTCTCGTTGGCCTCAGCTTTCATTGTGCGGAGCTTTTCGGTGTAATGCTTAAAGAAGTTTGGGTCATTCATGATGAGTCGAAGCTCATCTTGATGTGACTTGTAGAATTCCTTGAAAATCAATTTTCCGAAGTCCTTGATTTGTCCGATAACATTCCAATTTTTCTCATCGTCCATCTTTTCTTGGACGTAGTCCATAATCCATCCAAGGATAGGGTCATTGTCTTTGTCTATGTCTTCAATGATGTTATCTACAGCTTGGTCTTTGGTTTCAGTGTCATTTAAGCTCACGTTAAGATTAGCAGTTAAACCCAGCTCTCGAGCAAGATTACGAAGTATGCTTTGAAAAAAACTGTCGATTGTTTCTACGCGGAAGTGGCTGTAGTGATGTAGGATAAGATCTAGCGATTGTAAAGCCCTGTCTCGAATATCCTTGTCAACCATCTTGGGAAATGCCTCACGAATCCTGTCCATATAGTCTTCGGAATCAGAAAGAGCATGGCCGATACCGTATAGTTGACTCAATATTCGTATTTTCATCTCCTCGGTAGCCTTATTAGTGAAGGTTACAGCTAGGATAAAGCGATAATTATCAGGCTCTCTGATAAGGAGTTTGATATATTCGGCTGCCAATGTGAAGGTCTTTCCACTGCCAGCACTGGCCTTGTAGACGGTAAGAGGTTTGTTTGTTTCTACCATGGTTGTCTAGGTTCCGTTTTAGGATCAATTCATGACAAAGATACCGAATTGGAGTGAATAACCCAAGGGAAAGCCATTAAATATTTAGATGCTGCCTCAGCTAAGAATGCAACATTCTATCTATTAGAATGGCAATGCAATCATTCTTAAACGTTTTTATTCTAATTACGATGATAAAGCTCCTTATTATGAAGATATTGTCAGATATTATCACATCTATAGATTTATATTATTAAATAATATAACTATCATATTAACAGCGATTATAGCGGTTTTATTAAATCTTAAATTAAAGTTATTAATTGAGTGAATGCTTATGATTGAGACTACAACTGGCTATAATTATTTGCAATAATCATTGAAAAAAGCTCCTAAAAGTCATTTGAAAACGGCAGAAAGAGGTATCTTTGCCTTGCTTGTTGAGTGTTATACAATTCTGCCAAATTAAAATCTTTAGTTAACTTTTTGACAGTCTGTTTTAGTTGACAATTCTTCATCACCATTAATTAATCTATTGATTTCACCTTAAATTATTTTCTATGTGTATTGATAAAGTCCTCAAATCACTATTTTTATCTGCCTTAGCTATATCTTCATTGTATGCTAAAGCTGAGGGAAATCCATTATGGATGCGCTTTCCTGCGATATCGCCTGACGGCCAAACCATCACTTTTGAGTATAAGGGGGACATATTTACTGTTCCTGTTAGGGGAGGCCATGCAGTTCAGTTGACCACCAATTCTGCCTATGACGCATATCCAGTGTGGAGTCCAGATGGGCAGAAGATAGCATTTGCTTCTGCTCGTGAGGGAAGTTTGGATGTTTATGTGATGAACAATCTTGGTGGAGTGCCAAAACGTCTAACGACTGAAAGTGGAGACGAGTTTCCCCTTGCGTTTAGTGACAAAGACCATGTGCTCTTTAAAGCAGAATTGATGCCTACACTACAATCTGTTATTTTTGATAGCAACAGTTTCCCTCAAATCTACCAAGTGGCAACGGTTGGCACACGTCCGAAGCTCTTTTCGGAAATCACAATGGAAGACTTGGACATCAATAAAAATGGTGATATCCTTTATCATGACAAGAAAGGCTATGAGGATGAGTTTCGCAAACATCACCGTTCGCCAATCACACGTGATATTTGGCTATGTCGTAATGGAAAGTTTACTAAACTGACGACCTTTGACGGTGAGGACCGCACTCCCCGTTGGTCTGCTGATGGTAGTTCTTATTATTACCTGAGTGAGGAGGATGGCACATTCAACATATACCGGCGTAATATTGATGGTAGTAATAAGACTCAGTTGACTCATTACAAGGGTAATCCGGTGCGTTTTCTGACAATAGCCAAAAATGGCACGCTTTGCTATGGGTACGATGGTGAGATTTACACATTGACAGAATGTTCTGAGCCCCAAAAGGTTGCCATTAATGTGATTACTGATCAAACAGATAAGGATCTTGTAAGGCAGGTTCTTACTACAGGGGCCTCGGAAATAAAGCTCTCACCCAATGGTAAGGAAATTGCTTTTGTGCTCCATGGTGATGTATATGTCACGTCAATAGATTATAAGACAACTAAACAAATCACTGACACTCCCGAACAGGAACGTGGCATTGACGTTTCACCTGACGGACGGAGCATTGTTTATGCTTCGGAGCGTGGCGGTCTGTGGCAGATTTACATGGCGACACCAAAACAAAAGAAAGAGAAGGAACTGACCTATGCCACAGATATAGAGGAACAACGACTCACCAATTCAGAGGTTACATCGCAGATGCCAGACTTTAGTCCAGATGGCAAGTCGGTTGCATTCCTAGAAAATCGTGGTACATTGCGGGCTATTGATGTGAAAACTAAAGCTGTGAGAACGCTGATGGATGGCAAATATATGTTCTCTTACAGCGATGGTGATGTATGGTTTGAATGGAGTCCAGATAGTCGTTGGCTAATTTCTTCCTATATTGGCACAGGTGGATGGAACAGTCAAGACATAGCCCTCGTCAATGCCTCGGGTAATGGTGATATTCGAAATCTTACAGAGAGCGGCTACAATAGTGGTCGTGGCAAATGGGTTCTTGGCGGCAAGGCCATGATTTTCCAAAGTGACCGTGCCGGTTATCGAAGTCATGGTAGCTGGGGATCGGAGGACGATGTCTATATCATGTTTTTTGATCTTGATGCTTATGACAGATTCCGAATGACCAAAGAAGAGGTGAAACTTGCTGACGCTAAGGATAAAGAAGTTAAGGATGAGGCTGCCAAGAACAAGGACGTTCAAAAGAAGCCCTCAAAGAAAAAGAATGAGAAGAACGAAAAGGATGCCAAAGAAGAGGTCAAACCGTTACAGCTTGATGTTGAAAATTGCCGTGATCGCGTGATACGTCTTACCGTAAACTCTTCTCGTTTGGGCGATGCCGTACTCTCTAACATAGGCGATACACTATATTATCAAGCTGCCTTTGAAGGTGGATTTGATTTGTGGAAGCAAGATTTGAAGGAAAAAAAGACCGAGATTGTTCTTAAAGATGTGGGAGATGGTCAGATGCAAGTGGACAAAGACTTCAAAAATCTCTACTTATGCACTAATGGAAACATCAAGAAAGTAGATTTGGGCAAGGAAGAAGCAAAGAATGTAGAGTTCGAGGCCATGTTCAATTATCGCCCCTGTCAGGAACGATCAAATATGTTTGACCACATTTGGAGACAAGTGAATGACAAGTTTTATGTAGCAGATTTGCATGGTGTAGATTGGGAAGGCTATCGCAAAACATACGAGAGTTTTCTGCCATTTATCAACAATAACTATGACTTTCGCGATATGTTGAGCGAGATGCTCGGTGAGTTGGATGCCTCGCATACTGGCGCGCGCTATTACAACAATGATCCATCTTTGAAAACTGTGCGTTTTGGACTGTTTTATGACATGGCCTATGATGGTGATGGACTGCGTGTCAGTGAGGTCATTAAGCGTGGACCATTTGACGTGAAGAAGACTGGCGTTGTTCCTGGTTGCATCATCGAGAAGATTGATGGGCCAACTATCAGGAAGGATTCTTCCTATAACTATATGCTAGATGGCAAGGCTGGCAAACCTGTTCGTGTATCAATCTATAATCCAAAGAATGGCAATCGATTTGATGTTATGGTTAAAGCAATTGACAAAGCTCAACAACAAGAATTACTTTACAAGCGCTGGGTGGATCGTAACCGTCAAATGGTGGACAGCCTCTCAGGCGGTCGATTGGCTTACGTGAATATAAAAGCCATGGATAGTCCTAGTTTCCGTACGGTATATAATGACATTCTGAGTGACAAGAACCGTCAAAAGGATGCTGCGATAGTAGACGGACGTCATAACGGTGGGGGATGGTTGCATGATGATCTTTGTATATTGCTTAGTGGAAAAGAATATCAACGTTTTATCCCTCATGGCAAATATGTCGGATCAGACCCATATAATAAATGGCTCAAATCATCTTGTGTAATGATGTGCGAGGACGATTACAGTAATGGTCATGGTTTCCCCTTGGGTTTATTAGACGCTTGGAATAGGAAAACTTGTTGGTACACCTGTGGCTGGAACGATGACTGCATTATGGTGGGAGACACTGATTGATAACACTTTTGTGTTCGGTATTCCTCAGGTTGGATGTTAAGGAATGGATGGAAAGTTTGGGGAAAACAATCAGCTTAACCCTGATATTGAGGTCTACAATTCACCCGAAGATGTTCTTGCAGGTCATGATCGTCAACTTGAAGCTGCGGTTAATGCCATACTGAAGAAGTAGCTGATAATAAATATAGTATCAATCCGAACAAACGCTAATGTCTAAATGCACGACATTAGCGTTTTTGTTTGGATTGATACAAGGTTATGGCTCTATGATTAAATAACTTTGTCAGTTCGATTGGTAAGGAATCGTATTACGGTTGAATAGTAATTGAACTGCGGTTGGATATTATAAACGACGTAATTCGATGCCAATGACACAATGAAAGCAGCCTAGTCGCATCACCAAAAGATAGCTATCGCAGGTTCGTATAATCTGTTGGCGAAATTGGTGATTCATTTTGTTTGAATGATTGATTTGAAAATAAAAGAACGCTAATGTCTAATGAAAAGACATTAGCGTTCTTAATCTTAGCTTTTGAGTATGTCAGAAGTGACCTTCTATGAATATGAAGGTCTTTATCTCACAAACTTACGACCATTCCGTATATAGATGCCGTGTGGCAATGCGTCTGTAGAAGTGCCGACAAAGCGACCGTCAAGGGTGTAAATTTTACTGTCTTCACTAGACTCTACACCTCTTATGGTCTTATCAATAGAAGTTGTAGCTACAGAATCAAGGAAGTCAAAATAGACCGCTCCCCAGTAATAATTGATGTTTCGAATGGGAGTTGGATCTGCAGCAGTCCACCAAGCAGCAACGGGCAAACCATCAGCTTGGGTAAAGAGCGGGGAGTTTATGTCGCCGTCCACTCGGAAAAGATCACCATTCAACTGCTGATAGTATTGCAAGGAAGTTATGCCATTGTCTATCCAATAGCTTGACTTGAGTATTCCATCGGCAGGAACGACTGCCATTCTAGGATGTCCCACAACATCGTTCACCCTGTTGTATGATAGACTGAAAGCTGTAGCGTCATAGTCAACATGATATAGGAGTAGTCCCTTTGTGCTTGGGTTATAGTTTACTTGACTATTTTGAAGGCGAGCAAATCGCTGGTCCCAACCCTTATCCTCGAAAAGTTCAAGTACAAAATATTCATTGGGATTAATAGGGTTAAGTACTTTAACAGCTCGTTTGCCCTTTTCATCTATTAGCGAATATTGCTTTGAGGCAGAGATAGTGGGTATTATTTCCCAGCCAAGGGCCTCCCGTTCCCAGGCAGTATAGTTTCTTGGGCAATAGCCCATGCTAATGTATGTTCCAGCGTCCATGACACTCCAGTCTTCCATTCCTTGGTTATCATAGATCTTACTTGCATCTAAGTGAGCCCCATAAAAGTCGGGAAGACCAAGGCAATGAGAGAACTCATGGATAAAAAGCCCCACACCATTGATATACTTCACAGCATTACTAAAAGTCTTGGTAGTATCCTGTGGGGTCAGATTATAGCCGAAAGCCCCCTCAAAACCATTAAGTTCGTTGCTTATTCCGCCACGATTGATGCCCTTGCCATCAAACGTAGGAGAACTGAACCCATAGAAGCTCTTAGCCCACATTGTCTCATTGGGGCCACCGTTGCTCTGTCCATAACCGGCATATACAATATATACAAGGTCTATTTTCCCATCTTGATCTTGATCGTATTGTGTGAAGTCAACGGAGTCCTTCACAGCATTACAGGCATCTGTGAGCAACTGAATATACTTTTCATCGTCCCCACCATCACTTGTACCACCATAGTAAGCCATGTTTTGTGGCAGTGTGATAGGACCATAGACATCGAATTGAGGTGAATAGGTACTGTCACTCTGTTCCATGAAGTATTGTTTTACACTTCCATAATTTAAATTTTCACCAGTGCCGAGGTCCACTGGGTGTCCCGAAGCAGCATTAAGATACTGGTCGAAGGAAGCACGCGGATTAGGTGTAGTGAACTTGCGATCTGTGTATTGGGCTAGAATAACTACTGCGCGGGGAGACCCGGTGTGAGGAAAGTTGCTTGGTGTTGGGGCTATGGGTTCGAGCATAGTGCCACGTGTAAGTTGAGCAACTTTGGTTTGAGCAAAGAATGTTTCCTTGTCAACAGTTATAGCCTTGAAGTCATTGCCTGTTCTTTCAAGAATGTTTCCCTGCTGATCCGTGTACCAATGAAAGTTCTCATCGCCGTGAAGAAAAACAGTGATGGGTGTTCCATTGCTTTGGATGACGGTGATGGGGTAGGGCCAAGCTTTCCCTGCGTGCAAAGTACTCAAGGAAAACAGTCCTATAAGAAGTGTAAGTAAAGTTTTTTTCATATATGGAGTGGGTTGTTTGCGAATGTTAATCTATGTGTTTATGATTTTAATTTGCGTCTATTGAAGAAGTATTGACCTTTATCTTTGGTCAACTTGCCAAACTCAATCGCATGTTGGGGACAATGATGGTAACAGGCAAAGCAGTTCATACAGTCATCGAGATTCTTCCATCGTGGTTCGCTGCCTAAGCCACCTTCGATGTCATGGACTGGACATACGTCGGCACATATGCCGCATTTTACGCATCGATCACTGGAAACATGAAAAGGTTCGTCGGTCATGTACTTCACAAAAGACCACCCTAGAAATCTGGAATTGATCTTTGGCCATCGTCCAATGTCAAGTTTTGTCTTTCCTTCTCTTCGTGCAACAATGTCTGCAATGATTTCTTGGTGAAGTTTCAGGTCAGCCTTCTCAAGCTTCTTGTGCTCTAATTCGGTTTTGTCAACATTGAAAAAGGGAACCCCAACATACGTGTTTGGCATGAGAAGCGAATATGCGGCATCTAGCGTTATGCCCTTCTTGGCCAAGTCTTGTCGCATGATATCCATAGCCTCCCCTAAAGTATCTCCAGCAGTGCATACCGCATAGACAAAGTGTCCGCTTGTGTCAAGCTGCAATTTTTCGACGAATTGACGCACCAATTTTGGAGGTCTCCATGCATGAACAGGGAAGCAAAAGCCTATGCGCTCTCCTTCTCTAAGTGGTCGGGGGGCAGTAGTATCTGAAAAGTCGGGGATGAACATTAGCTCATCATCAGTGGCTTGTGCTATCCTTTCAGCAGCCCAGCGTGTGTTGCCCGTGCTTGATAAATAAAATATCATGGCGCAAATATACTAAAAATAAGGTGATTAGCGGTTGGTTAACCTACAAAAATGTTGTCAATCTTTTGCGTCTATCTCATTACAGCAACCAACAATCATATTCCTTATTTGTGCTATGCGTGCTGTTTCTTCTGGCCTGTATCGTCGATAGTACACCAGTGAGCTTTGAAAATTATCCAAGGCTGCAATCCAATCTTGACGTAAACTATAAATAAATCCTATACGATAGAAAGCGTCAGCTTTTTCATTATCGTGGCAGAGCAAAAGCATTTGTTGGTAAAAGGAAAGTGCTTTGTCAAACTCCTTCATGTAGAAGTAGCTCTCTGCAGCTGCAAAGCTATAGAATGAACGTTCGCTTGGTGAGAATGACTCAAGTTTGGGGATGACAGAATCGAGGCAAGTTGCTGCACGAGCATAATCCCATTCGTAATAATAGCATACGCCGAGATAAGCACGAAAGCGGGGATTGAGTTTGTATTGCTGATCCAATTTTTCAAGCAATAGCATTGCTTCGTGATATTTCCCGCCTTGGTAGTAGTCTAAAGCCATGCCCAACCGAGCTGCGTCAGAGGTTTGGGCCGAGGCAGACTTGCTCATGCTAGTTAACAGAATGAGCACAATGGCAATGAACTTACCAAATGAAAATAATTTCATGCCTTGCTTTCTTAAACAATCAATAAAATTTATTACTAGGAGCGCTTGCAATCATTTAAGTGCTCCTAGTTCTTGAATCAATGAGCTATTTCACATAAAATTCGATGAGTTTTCTGGTGGCTTGCTGACAAGCAGGGCAGAACTCAGGAATCTCATTTGTACGCATTCGGCAGTCGGGATAGCCACGATAAACGCCCTTTAGCTTGTAGCCAGCGCCCTCATATAAACCCGCGCGCTTGTCCTTGCCAATCAAATTCTCCCATTTGCCCGTGAAATCAACCTTCGTAGTGATATTTCTTTCCCACGGCTCCACATCGAGAGGATACATGTCGACGGCATCCCCTTCATAGGCATATTCGTCTGCTAGAGCGGCAAAGCTATGCCCGAACTCGTGAACCACCACAGGTTTAGACCATTTGTTGTGTGTGCTTGAGAGAACATAGGAATTGAGTACACCACCACCACCATAGCGTTCGCTGTTGACTAAAACAAGAATGTGCTCATATGGAGTCCCAGCAAGCCAGTTGTGCATGTCCTTCAGGTGTGATGTTGTAAGATATCTCTCACTATAATTTGTGTCCCAATGAGAGTTGAGTGCCGTGTTCCGCCAGATACCTTTGCCTGGTTCGCTGGCACCGCTTTCTTTTGATGGTGACTTTACGGCAATGATATTGAAGTACTGTCGCATTGACTTATATGGTTCATGAGCAAACAATGCTTCCATCGCTGTACGAGCATCTGTAATGAAGGTGTTCATCTCCGATGCTTGATAACCCTCGGCAAGGTAGGCCAAATGGATGCAATTGGTGCTATCACTGGCTTTTTGTAATGTTTCGAAAGGAGTAACATCCTTATAGCCAATGGGTCTAATGAGAATATCCGAAGGCACTATTTGGTGTGTCATCGAGGAGGAGATTTCACGGCGATTGTTGCGAAGGTCAAGAGTGATATCAGCTGTGTCCTTGGGCATAGGCACAAGAAACACATTCTCAAACGACTTTACTTTGTTCAGTGCCTCCGGTTCTTGCTGCCACTCTTGAAACAGTGTGGAGAAGGAGTTTCGGTAGATAACACGTCCCGAGTGGTGATCGCGCACGGTGATTTGGCCATTTCCTTCTACAGGAACTTCCGCTAACCTGTGACGCTTGCCATACCAGCGTGGCTCCACGAGCAGTTCGTCCACTGCGATGTTTTGTGTATTGTGGTCACCAGAGAAGAGGTAATCAACACGCAATGTTTGGTCGGTGAAATAGTCGTCAAATTGCTGTGCTGTCGCCGCCGTACAGGAAAGCAATAATAAGTAGAATAGAAATACCTGTCTTCTCATCATCTTGTGTATTGTCAATTATAATATATAGAGGTCAGAAAATGACGCATTAAATATAATGTTTCATATTCAAGGTTTTTTGAAACCAATATTTAGGCAATCAACTGCTTTTCCTCCTTGTTAGGAAAATAACGCTTTATGATAGCTTGTATTACTTTAATTGATAGAATGATCTAACACTTTCTATAGCGCTGAAGGTGAATCAAAGATGTGACCCGGCCTAATAGATGCGAATTATTTCACCCACACGAATGTTGTGATCAGGAGTGAAATCGTTCATCTTATACAAGTACTTCAGTCTGATGCCATACAACTGAGCAATGGAATACATACTCTCTCCCGCCTTTACGGTGTGCGGACGATTCTTGAAAGTTTTAAGGGCGCGCTTCTGCTTTTTCTTTAAATAGATAATGTCACCCTCATGCAACACATCGTTATAATCTCGTTCATTGTAGCGAGCAATCTTTTTACCAGAGAGTTCCGTCTCCTGTCCTATAGACTTGAACGTGTCCCCTTCACGTGCAAAGAGGTAATAGTTCTTATTATAGAGTTTGATCGGGTGCAAATTTCCACCCTTCTTCACTGGCTGATCCTTACCAGAGTGCTGGGCTATGAAACGGTCATAGCTCTTTGCCTCGTCGTATTGATAAAGTCGATACAACTCTATGATATCAATAATCTTATTGGCATAGTTGGGGTTTGTGGCATAGCCACAATCCTTCAAGCCGCGCGCCCAACCTTTATAGTCTTTGATAGACAGTTGGAAGAGTCGGGCATATCGTTGGTTTCTGCTTAGGAACTTGGAGTGGTCTTCATAACTTTGCTTTGCATCATCGTAGGCACGGAAGCACTCACCATTATAATCGTCGTCCTCTGTAATGGTACGTCCTGTCCAGTCATGGCACTTGATACCAAAGTGATTGTTGCCAAGCACTGCCAAACGACTATTTCCGGCACCACTCTCAAAAACGCCTTGTGCCAGTGTGATGCTTGCAGGAATGCGAAAACGTAGCATCTGCTCTATGGCCAAGTCTTTGTATTGGTCAAAGTAATTCTGAAAGTTTTGACTCCATTTCATCTGGGCTTGTGCGGTAATAGTAGCATAAGCGAGAAGAACGAAGCAAAGTAAGCGATTTGATTTTAGCATCATACTGTCAGTCTTTACGTTTCGGCGAAGTTGCGAAAGCTAACTTGTCGGATTGTGATTCAAATTGAATCACGGCGTGAAGTAAATTGAATCACGCAGTGAAACAAATTGAATCAGACGGTGAATCAATTTGAATCACCAAATGAGGTGGCAGCAATGCGCAGCCGAAGCTGCGCATTGTCTGTTACTTAACCGTTCATTGACATTAGGAACTCAGTGTTGTCTCGAGTTCTCTCCATATTTCCATGTATTGCGTTCATTGCTTCCATAGAGTTCATGTCGGCAATATATTTGCGCAATATCCACATTCGGTCAATTGTAGTCTTATCTTGCAGCAAATCATCGCGACGTGTGCTTGAAGCTACAAGGTTCACAGCTGGGAAGATGCGCTTGTTGCTTAGTGAGCGGTCAAGCTGCAACTCCATGTTGCCTGTACCCTTGAACTCTTCGAAGATTACCTCGTCCATCTTGCTACCTGTGTCAATCAGGGCGGTGGCAATGATAGTAAGCGATCCGCCTCCCTCGATATTGCGTGCGGCACCAAAGAATCGTTTAGGTTTCTGAAGTGCATTGGCGTCTACACCACCAGTAAGCACTTTACCACTTGCGGGCGATACTGTGTTATAAGCACGGGCTAATCTGGTAATGGAGTCAAGGAAGATGACTACGTCGTGTCCACATTCCACCATTCGCTTGGCTTTTTCCAAGACGATGCCGGCGATCTTCACGTGACGCTCTGCAGGCTCGTCGAAGGTTGAAGCGATGACCTCAGCATCTACGGTGCGAGCCATGTCGGTAACTTCCTCCGGGCGTTCGTCTATGAGAAGCATCATCAGATAGGCTTCGGGATGGTTAGCTGCTATGGCGTTAGCGATATTCTTCATGAGGATAGTCTTACCTGTTTTAGGCTGGGCCACAATGAGCGCACGCTGTCCTTTGCCAATAGGAGAGAAGAGATCCACAATGCGCGTGGAAAGATTGGTAGTCTTTGGGTCGCCACAGAGTGTGAATTTCTCGTCAGGGAAGAGTGGGGTGAGGTGCTCGAATGGTATGCGGTCGCGTATTTCCTCTGGCTGCCTGCCGTTAATTTTTACAATGCTCGATAGTGGGAAGTACTTCTCTCCCTCGTGAGGTGGACGCACCTTGCATTGGACAACATCACCGGTCTTGAGATTATAATGCTTGATCTGGTTGCCGGCAACATAGATGTCATCGGGCGAGGACAGATAATTATAGTCGCTGCTGCGGAGGAAACCATAGCCATCGGGCATTATTTCCAACACACCAATGGCGTCTATTATATCGTTGAAGTCATAGAATGTTTGACTAACTGGGGCAGGAGCAGCGGGCTGCTGATAAGGTGCAGGAGTGGGCTGTGCAAAGGAAGCGATGGGATTGTCGAACATGTCATAGTTGGGTACGACACCTTGGTCCTCTATAGGAAGATCTACGACTGTGATAAAATCGGTTCCGTCGCCTGGATCTCCAGCCCATACGGTTTCACCAAAGTCCATGTCTTGCTGATCGTCAGTAGACTCATTATGTTCGTTAATTTTAGCTTGGAGCTGGGCTATCAGGTCTTCATTGTCGGCGTTCTCGTTTCCTGCCTTTCCTGAAGCAAAAGCAGCTTCTGGTATAAAAGACTCTTCATCTTGTGACACTGGCTCTTGGATAGGTGCCTCGTCAATGACTTCTAACTCTGACAATTCGGGCTCTTCTGTTGGTATATCCTCTGACTTGAGGTTTCCCTTCGCAATTTCTATTTCAGTGAGCAATTCCTTCTCCTCTTTGGTCTTTGGCCCCCTGTGTTTGGGTAATGCGTCCAACTTGGCCTTTAATTCATCTATAAGATCCTTCGTTGCCTCCTGTGGGGCGGCCTCTTGCTTTTCAGATGGAGCGCTCTTGAAGAGAGAAGGCTGGGTGCTTCCTGACTTGTTGCTCTTGGCATCAAGGTTTTCTCCATTCTTGCCTTTGACAGAATAGATATGGTCGGGTTCTTTTTTGGGAATGCGGGCGCGTTTGTGTTTTGATGTGGCTAATAAGCTATGGCTACTCTCATCAATAGCTTGCTTATCTAGAATCTCGTAAATTAGTGTTTCTTTTTCGTCGTAATCCTTGACTTCCAAGCCAAGATTGTTGGCAATATCCTCAAGCACCGGAATGCTCTTAGATAATAATTCCTCTTTGCTATACATGTGAGTATGGTAAAATTTTAAATATCGGGGGAGTGCTTCAAAGTTGAAGCGGTTTAGTTTTAACGCTGCAAAGGTATTAATTTTTTAATGAAACCAAATCTTAATCGTAAAGAAATATTAGCTATTAACATATATTAAATATCCTTTATTTCGTAATGAAAAGCAATGCTAAATCGGGCTACTTATTTCCCCTTTGAAATCACTATTTCCAATAAAAGTATTATCTTTGCACCAATATTAATAACGAATTAAGATGAATTTAAAAGTTCGTTTGGCAATCATGAATTTCCTACAGTTTGCGGTGTGGGGTGCTTACCTCACTTGTATGGGAATTTATTTGGGACGTATAGGTATGGCAAGCCATATTGGTGCTTTTTATGCCATGCAAGGTGTTGTATCTATTTTTATGCCTGCTCTGATGGGTATTATTGCCGATCGTTGGGTACCTGCACAAAAACTTTTAGGTATTTGTCACCTCTTCGCCGGCATGTCTATGTTTGCTGCCGCCTGGTACGGGCATGCTCTGGGTGATGCGGCGCAGTTTGGAGTCCTCTTTTCTTTCTACAGTGTGAGCGTGGCGTTTTATATGCCCACCCTTGCGCTAAGCAACAGTGTAGCGTATTCTGCGCTCTCAAGAGCAGGACTTGATACTGTGAAGGACTTTCCTCCTATTCGTGTGTTGGGTACTGTTGGCTTCATCTGCTCCATGTGGTTTGTTGATTTGATGGGTTACAAGAGCAACGAGTTACAGTTTGTAACAAGCGGAGTACTTAGCTTGGTGCTTTTCTTTTATTCGTTCTCCCTGCCAGAGTGTCCGGTTTCTAATAATGATAATAAGAAGTCAGTGGTCGACGCGCTTGGCTTGCAAGCTTTTTCGTTGTTCAAGCAGCGTAAGATGGCCATCTTCTTCATCTTCTCTATGCTACTTGGTGTCAGCTTGCAAATCACTAATGGCTTTGCAACACCGTTCATAGAGAGTTTCGCTGATGTCCCTGAATATGCCGCTTCATTTGGTGTAAAGCACTCCGTGATACTTTATTCCATTTCTCAAGTGAGTGAGACGGTATGTATTTTGATGATACCTTTCTTTATGAAGCGCTATGGTATCAAGAATGTGATGCTCATTGCCATGTTTGCTTGGGTACTTCGTTTCGCTTTATTAGGAGCAGGTAACCCTGGAAATGGAGTATGGATGTTTGTCATGTCAATGATAATTTATGGTGTAGCCTTTGACTTCTTCAATATATCCGGGTCGTTATTCGTCGATAAATCGACGGATCCCCAACTACGTTCATCAGCTCAAGGGCTATTCATGCTCATGACAAACGGACTAGGAGCATCTATTGGTTCTCTTGGAGCACAAGCCGTGGTGAACTCTAATACAGTAGATGGGGTGACGAATTGGCCACCGTGTTGGTACACGTTCGCTGCCTATGCATTAGTCGTGGGTGTGCTATTTGCCATTATTTTTAGACCCAAAAAGGAGCTGACAGCTGGCGCATGAGTGAAAGGATAAGATTGATATTCAGGAGTGTTTCTGAAATTGTGGGCACCAAGGATATTGGTCTGCTGGTGTTGACTGATAGCAATGAACAGCGCCAAGTAGCATTGCCATGCGATAAACTTGTGCTTCACGAGTTTGGCGTGAGGATGAACAAAACACCGTTTCTTGAAAAATTATTGCCAGAGGTATTGTGGAAAGCCATTCGTTGGCAAAGCGTGCTACGTTTTGAAGTGCATCTCGATTCTCTCGTGGAAGGTAAATACCAAGCTGTGTTGAGCAATATTGATACTCTTGACGACATTCCTATTAGCGCTGCCGAGGGTGTATTGCTATCGTTTGTGTCTCATGGAGATGTGCCGGTCCTCATGGATCAGCAGTTATTCATGCGCCAAAGTACGGTTTATGACAGTGAATCTATTGGCATTTCCTTGCCAGTAAACACCATTAGTGATGAGATGTTGCAAAGTGCTTTGGATAAAGCCGTGCAGAATGAAAACTATGAAATGGCGTCGCATCTTCGTGATGAGATCAATCGTCGTAAAAGATTGGCCGAGGAAGCGGATGGTGATAGCATGCCAGAGGCTGCAGAAAATTTATCATGAAGGAAGCAAGATATTTTTATTTTTCTCATGCAGATGAGCTGACGGAACTGCCTCGGGAAGAGGCGCAGCATGCATTGAGAGTGCTTCGATTACAAGCCGGTGATGAGATATTCCTTATGGACGGCTATGGCACGTTCTATATGGCAGAGGTTACCCTGGCTTCTGGAAACCATTGCCTTTATGAAATAAAAGAGCGTCTTGTACAAGAGAAGACATGGAAGGGACGTATTCATCTTGCCATCGCTCCTACAAAGATGATGGATCGTATGGAATGGATGGTGGAAAAAGCCACGGAAGTCGGCTTCGATGAAGTGTCTTTCTTAAACTGTCAATTTTCCGAAAGGCGCAATATTCGCATTGATCGTATCGATAAGATTGTGGTGTCTGCGATGAAGCAGAGCCGTAAGCCATGGAAACCTGTGGTAAATGAGTTAATGGATTTCAAGGCTTTTGTTGGTCAAAAAAAGGGTTCGCATAATTTTATTGCCCATTGTTATGATGAAATTCCCAAGGTAGATTTGTTCCAAAGATTAGGTCAGATAGCACCTGAAGAAGATATCACTATATTGGTTGGCCCTGAAGGGGACTTCTCAATCGATGAAGTGAAACTTGCTGTTGACCACGGATATGAATCTATTTCGCTTGGAAGAAGTCGTCTACGGACTGAGACAGCAGGATTGATGGCTGTTTCCATGGCGCAAATTTCAAAGAGAATACTATGAAAAGAATTAAGTTTTACATCATAGCGGTGCTTGCTGCTATGTTAACTTCATGCTCCGATACCAGTTACCTCAACGCTATTCCGCAAGAAAGTACGTTACTTATATCGATGAATACGGCGAAATTGAGTGGGGCAGGTAGTCCTGTGCTTTTGAAATCATTACTCCATATGACCACTCTTGATAAGACCGGGTTGGATCTGTCTTCAAATATCTATTTCTTTGAGGATGCTCAAGGTAATTTCGGGTTATGTGCTCGGATGGACGATAAAAGCAAGTTTGGCGATGTTTTAAGTAAGTCGGGACTGGAGCTGACTCAACGAAGAGGGTACGATTTTACGGTTTTGCCGAATCATTGGGTTATTGGTTACTCAGATAAGGCTGCTCTACTGATGGGACCTGTCGTGGCATCGGGAGAATCTGAAATGATGGCACGCATGGCAACCTATCTGTCTTCGGATGAAGAAGACGGTATTATGGGCACACCAATGTATGAAAAGCTCGACTCCATCGATTCACCAATGGCGATGGTTTGCCAAGCTCAGGTTTTGCCCGAGCAGTTTGTTGCCCCATTTACGCTGGGCGCACCCAAGGACGCCGACGCCTCCGAGGTGATGCTTGCAGCAGAGATGAATGTAAAAGATAGTGTGCTGTGGGTTAAAGGACAGACTTTTTCTTTTAATAAAAAAGTAAATGATGCTTTGGTCAAAGCAGCCAGAACCTATCGTTCAATCAAAGGAAACTATGCAAAGTCGATGTCGAATACTGATGCGATGGGACTTTTCGTAAATGTTGATGGAAAAAAGTTTATCGAGTTATTGCGTCAGAATAAAGGGCTTAAGACTATGCTTTCGGGCATAAACTCAGCCATTGACATGGATAATATCATCAAGAGTTTTGATGGTGATATGGCGGTTATCACTCCCAATAAGAGCAATGATAACTTCCAAATGAAAATGGCAGCAAAGTTGAAACATGCGAATTGGTTAGCTGATGTTGACTATTGGAAACAGAGTGTTCCTGCAGGTGGCCATATCGGAGATTGGGGACGTGACTGTTATTATTACCAGAGCGCTAAGATGGCATACTATTTTGGCGTTACAAAGGACTGGCAATATATGAGTGGTGGCAGTAAAGAAGATGCATTACAAAGCATTACTGCCTCAAAGAATCCCATTAATATGGCATTGCAAAACAAAATTAAGGGAGAGAGGATGGTGATGATTATCAACTTCGCTGCTTTCCAAGGAGATAAGGCCCAAGCCATAACAGGGTTATTACAACCTATGTTTGGTAAGCTCAACGCTATCGTATATACATTAAAATAAACTGATGAATTCAATTCGTCTTGTGTCTGTTGTGCCACAGGTGTTTGCGCAACAAAATAACTTGGATTCCGAAATATGGAATCAAGATATTAAATTTGAGAAAGGACAGGTCTATCTTATAGAGGCCGATTCAGGTAAAGGTAAGAGTACTTTTTGTAGCTATATCGTGGGTTATCGTCATGATTATGCTGGGAAAGTGCTTATCGACGACCAAAATGCATTAAATTTCAAGGTTCAGGATTGGGTTGATTTACGTCAGAACCATATCAGTCATCTTTTCCAGGAATTACGTTTGTTTCCTGAGTTGACGGCTTTTGAGAACGTGGAAATCAAGAATAAGCTCACTAATTTTAAATCGGAGGCACAGATTAAGGAATGGTTTGATCATTTGGATATTGCTGACAAATTAGATGCAAAGGTAGGGCGGATGTCGTTTGGACAGCAACAACGTGTGGCCATGATTCGGGCGTTGGTGCAGCCTTTTGAGTTTCTGTTGGCTGATGAACCCATCTCTCACCTCGATGATTCGAATTCGCAGCTAATGGGTGAAATCCTAATGGAAGAGGCAAAAGCACAGGGAGCTGGGGTTATCTTGACGAGTATAGGTAAGCATATCGCCTTAAACTACGATAAAACGTTACGATTATGAGTTTGGTTTGGAAATTATTGAAGCAGCATATTAATGTTGCACAGTTTGTGGGGTTCTTCTTTGCCAATCTTTTCGGAATGTTCATTGTCCTGCTTGGCTACCAATTCTATGAAGATGTAATGCCCGTTTTTACTTCCCAAGACTCTTTTATGCGGAATGATTATGTCATTCTCAGCAAGAAGATAGGTATGGGCAGTACAGTCAGTGGGCGTAGCAATGCCTTTACCAATGACGAGATTGGTGATCTAAAGCGTCAGGTTTTTGCCACTAAGGTGGGCAAGTTTACATCCACTGAATATAAAGTGGATGCGCATATGGGCATTAATGGCACTGAGATACTTAACTCAGAGCTTTTCTTCGAAAGTATTCCCGATGAATTTATCGACATCCCTTTGAAGAATTGGAGTTACAAACCGGGTGCTCGTGAAGTTCCTATTATTTTGCCACGTAGCTATATCGCTATGTACAACTTTGGCTTTGCACAAAGCCATTCTTTGCCAAAGATCAGTGATGGACTGGTTGGTATGATAGATTTTAATATCTATATTCATGGCAATGGGCACCAACAGCAGTTTGTCGGGAAAGTCATTGGATTCTCTAATCGGCTTAGCACAATTGTGGTTCCTCAGGCATTTATGGACTGGAGTAATGCATATTTTGCGCCAGATGGGCATTCTGATCCTACCCGTCTAATTCTTCAAGTCGATAATAGTGCCGACCAGTTGTCGACTAAGTATATCGATCGAAAGGGTTATGAGGTAGAAAATGATCAGTTACAGACAGAGAAAACCACCTATTTCTTACGAATGATGGTTTCCCTTGTTATGTTTGTTGGCTTGATAATCTCACTATTGAGTTTCTATATTCTTATGCTCAGCATATATCTTTTGGTGCAGAAGAATGCTGAAAAGCTTGAGAACTTGCTCCTCATTGGATATAGTCCAGGGCGTGTTGCTGCACCATACCAGTGGCTGACTATTGGATTGAACGTGGGTGTATTGCTCATCGCATGGTTGGCGCTGTTCTTTTTGCGTGGATATTATATGAATATCATAGAAACGCTATTTCCTGAAATAGATGGAGGAACGATGTTTCCGGCCATTATTCTGGGTATAGGATTGTTTGTTTTGGTTAGTGTTTTCAATATCATTGCAATCAGAAGAAAGATAATTAGCATTTGGAAACGAAAGGAGTAAAATGGAAATGAAGAAGAAAGGCTATACAAATTCAGATGGCATGAAGCGTGAATCCTACGACTATTATGAGGTCAAGGAAGCGTCAATGCTTCTTGATTGGCTTCTGAAGAATGTCAATGAGAGTCGCAGTAAGGTTAAAGCCACACTCAGTGGGCAGGGAATAAAGGTAAATGGGAAGACTGTTACACACTTCGATTTTGCCCTAACACCCGGTATGAAGATTGCTGTCAGCAAAACCAAACGTAACCGTACACTGCGAAGCCGTTATGTAAAGATTGTCTATGAGGATAGCTTTTTAGTTGTCCTTGAAAAGAATATTGGCATCCTCAGCATGGCTGCAGGGCATAGTTCTCTGAATGTTAAGAGTGTCTTGGATGATTATTTTCGCAACACCAAGCAACATTGCACGGCACATATCGTGCACCGGCTTGACCGCGACACAAGCGGCTTGATGATTTACGCCAAAGATAAGCGAACGGCATTGGCCCTTGAGGCTGACTGGCATCATACCGTTTATGATCGACGCTATGTTGCTGTTCTGTCAGGTGTAATGGAAGACAATCAAGGCACAATAGCCAGTTGGCTTAAAGATAATAGTGCCTACGTTACATATAGCAGTCCTGTTGACAATGGGGGAAAGTACGCAGTGTCTCATTTTGTAACTTTAGACCGCAATCAACAGTATTCCTTAGTGGAGTTCAAACTTGAGACAGGACGCAAGAATCAGATACGTGTGCATGCCGCTGACATGAGCCATCCTGTGTGTGGAGATCCGAAATATGGAAACGGAGACGACCCTATTGGGAGACTGTGCTTACATGCTTATGTGCTCTGTTTCTATCATCCAGTCACCCATGAGCCCATGGAGTTTTCAACAAACATACCCCATGCATTTACACAATTATTTTAATTATTTAGCAAGTTGACAATGAATACAAGCTTCTCTTTTTATCTTTTCATTATCATAGCCATAGTTTTTGGCATCATAATCATCAAAAAGGTAACAGGTTGCCTTTTTCGTGCAATAGGCATTTTGGTTATAATAGTTGCGCTTACCTATATTTACTTTACCTTTTTCAGATAGAACAATTAGATGTGAAAGGACTCCATGTTCTTGTACCTACGCTTCATCCATCGGTTATAGATGTTGCGTAGCCAAAGGCGGTGTGCAGCAATAAATCCCACTCCGATAGCCATCATGGTGAACCAAGCATATGTAGTGCCCAGGAATGTTTCCAATATTTGAATAAGGGTTATTGGAATGATAAACGTTCCTATCACTTCTAACATTTGGATATAATTGTTATCTACGCCACCTTTACTTATAAACTTCTCGTTAAGGGGTATCTTTTTGTTGTTATAAACGGCCAACTGCATAATGGTGAAATGTTGGAAACCTGCAGTAAACAGGCCATAAGATAACAACATCAGTATTGACCATTTACCCACAAAGACCATGGGAAGCATCAGGATAAATGGCAGTGTCAGCAGTCCACAGTAAAAATAATACTTTGCGGTGAGCAGTTTCAGAATGTTTTCCTTATGGACCATGAGGACGTCAATGTAGTTTCCTTCATAGCTCATTACCTTAACGAGCATCATGACAGCAAAGATCACGAAGTTGTAGATGCACCAGAAGTTTGTCATAAACGATGTGTCGTAGACTTCGGTGAATGTAATAAGTAGACTGATGACGACAATTATGGCAATAGATGATATAAAACTTTTCCGAGGATTCTTGTTTCTAAGCAAGGACTTTACTTCCAATTTGAGGTGTTCTCCCATATCCCCATATCTTTCCAGGAAGCTCAATTTGTGAATCGTCTTTGGTGAAGTATCTTTCTGCTTGCCTAGTTCGTCCCAAATACTATGGTATTGAACCCTACGGTTGATTTCGACCAATCCAATCAAAATGACTAGTGCAACAACATGAGGGATTATATTTCCATTTTCTAATCCAGTGCCGATATTAGAGTAAAAGATAAAAAAGTCATCAAATCCTAGGATTAATCCTGGAGTAATAAGTAAAACAGAAGCAGCTATCGGTAGTATCCACCACAGCATCTTGTTGATCACCAAAGTGCGTGTAATCGAGTAAAACTGGCTGTCTGCTAATGTGATGATGTAATAGAGCAGCATAATGGATAGCGAAGTGAGCAATCCATAGCTGAATAATACCGACATCATACAAAAGGGAATGAGGATCGTAAACCATATCGTGTTACCCCAGTTGAACAAAGATCTCAATATAAAGCAATCGACGGTGGTGTATCTTGGGATAGGCAATAAGACATATGGCTTGACTATCTGGGCAGGTGTCTGCTGAGAGATATACCTAAACCAATAATCTATAAGGAGAATAACTGGCATTGCAGCCATGATAAACTCTGGTGAGGTAAGAGTTTTCGATTCATTAGCCCCCATTGCCAAGATTACAGCAAACATGAGCATGTAAGCAATCATGAATGTGAATGATATGCCTACTAGCCATTTAGCTGCCTTGTTAGCTTCGTAAATAGGGTCACGCTTCTCAGAGAGCTCCCTATGATGCTGTAGCAGGCGAAAGAGCTGATAAAATGAGAGAGTTGTCATAAGAAGCTTTTTATTATAGTAGTTTTGTTTTGATTGTTATCTTAAGTCTATTACTTCAGCAGTTGGAAAATCCTTTGCTCTAAAAGTAAACATAGAGTTAGGAAGATTCTTTTTGCGGAAATTTGATATAGTAATCGTAGACCATTTACCCCCTGAAAGCATTTTTATGACACTGGGAATATAGCTCTTGCGATTGATTGTGAGGTATATCTCAGAGACACCACGGTTTTTATTTTGTGCCGTCATGTGCACTTGATAGTTTGCACTAGATGTAGTCATTCTGAGATTGTATCCACTTTTATACATCGTAATGAAAGTATATGGGTTCATTTTCATACGTTGTGCTTCTGTAGGTGTCGTTACGTTTACTTCGTTAGTGCTTTTCAGATAGCTCCACTGTGTCTTACCATTGTACCAAACCACAGCACCACCTGCACGGGCATAGAACATATTATCTTTGATGGAGATGGTTCCAGAGGTTGATTTGATATCACCACCCGAAATGTGAAAGTTGGCCGAGGCACCACTTTTGTTGCCGATAATGGCGGCTGTCTTGTCCAATACCTTTTGAGCTTGCGTCGCCCTTTGTGCCGACACACACAGTGTGGTGAGTGTCAACAGTGCTATCATTGCTATTTTCTTCATTTTACAGTCATTTTTTTGTACTTACAATTTCAATAACGGCATTGCTAGGGTAGATGTTACCATCATTAATAACGTTTAACCTTAACTGCTATGGATCTGATTCAGTAAACTGTTGAGGCTGTTTTCATCTGTGATTAACACATCACGTGGCTTTGATCCCTGTGCTGCACCCACAATGCCAGCAGCTTCCAATTGATCCATAAGTCTCCCGGCACGGTTATAACCGATGGAGAATCTGCGCTGAATCATACTTGTAGAGCCTTGTTGCGTAATGACAATGGCATGGGCTGCCTCATCAAAATAAGGATCAAGGTTCTTTGCATCTGTAGCTCCTGAGCCTCCGCTAATCATGTTGTTGTTCTCGTCGGGTTCTGGCAACTCCATTGGATCAACTGGTCCTGGCTGTGCTGCAATATAGTCACAGATCTCTTCTATCTCGGGAGTATCTACAAATGCACACTGAATTCGAATCGGCTCTCCTCCTGCAAGGAAGAGCATATCACCGCGACCAATGAGCTGATCAGCGCCAGTTGCATCAAGGATAGTTCGTGAATCAATCTGCGAAGTCACACGGAAAGCCATACGTCCAGGGAAGTTTGCTTTGATGTTACCCGTGATAACTTTAGTAGTAGGACGTTGGGTTGCAATCACCATGTGTATGCCTACTGCGCGTGCCAACTGTGCAATACGCTGGATAGGCAGTTCGATTTCCTTTCCCGCTGTCATGATGAGGTCGCCAAACTCGTCGATGAGTACTACGATATACGGCATGTACTCATGGCCATCGGTTAGGCGAAGCTTATGATGAATGAACTTATCGTTGTATTCAGAAATCTTCTTTACTTGCGCCTTCTTCAACAAGTCATAACGAGTATCCATGAGCTTACAGAGCGAATTGAGGGTGCGCACAACTTTTTGCACGTCGGTTATGATGGGCTCATCCTCGTTTTCAGGCAAGGCAGCCATGTAGTGAGGTGCAATCTTGTTGTAGATGCTGAACTCCACCTTCTTGGGATCGACAAGCACAAACTTGAGTTCGTTGGGGTGCTTCTTGTAAAGTAGAGAAGTGATGATGGCATTGAGAGCCACAGATTTACCCTGACCTGTAGCGCCGGCAACGAGCAAATGGGGTATCTTAGCAAGGTCAACCATGTAGACTTCGTTGGTGATGGTCTTGCCCAAAGCCATGGGAAGAGCCATGTGCGAGGTCTGAAACTTCTTGGTGTTGACAACGCTTTCGACCGACACAATTTGCGGACTCTTGTTAGGTACCTCAATACCGATGGTACCCTTTCCGGGTATGGGCGCAATGATACGGATGCCCAGAGCAGACAAACTAAGGGCTATATCTGCCTCAAGACCACGAATCTTGCTAATTCGCACACCTTCAGCCGGGGTTATCTCATACAGTGTAACCGTAGGACCCACAGTTGCATTGATTCGAGAAATCTTCACTCCAAAGCTGCTAAGCACTTCTATAATGCGATTGTTGTTGGCTGTTATCTCCTCCATGTCAATGACAGGCTTGGAGTTATATTTCTTCAACAGATCGCAATTGGGAAACCTGTAGTTGGTAAAAGGCTCCCAAGGGTTGATAGGAACCGATAATCTTTCCTCTGCAGTGGTACCGTTGCCAGATGCCTTGGCCTCTTGTTGAACCTTGTCAACGACAAGCTCACTCTCCACAACAGGTAGAGGTTTGTCGTCAGATTCGTTGAGTTGGCCACCTCTAGGTGGTATAATGGGTGATTGCCCCTGAGTCATATCAGTGAGGTCAACAACCGTGGGCAGTTCTTCCTCTTCGTCATCAATAACTTCTTCAACCTCTATTTGTTCGGTTCCCTCGTCTTTAGACGCGTGGTTTGTAACTGTAAACTTTACCTTATTGGTAATGTATTTTACGGGGTTTAGTGCTTTACGAATGATTTCTATGGTTTCAGCGCTAAGATACGTGAGAAATGCAAGAGCCACGATCAGCAATATAGCTGTTAGTCCTGGAGGCCCTATCATGTTCTCTAATTGCTTTACGCAAAACACGCCATGATTTCCTCCTGGGTTGAAGACCATGTTGCTCATGAGTGGGGTTAGAAATTTCGCAAAAGTGACAGAACTCCAAACCATCACTAATGCCGTGCCAAGGAACCATTTCCATAGATTCACGTGGTATGCACGTGTTAACTTCAAGGCAACCAAAATGAGGAATAGGGGAATAAGGAAAGCCGGTAAACCGAAGTTTACTGTCATCAGATAGTAGGATAGAATGGCACCCAACGATCCACAATAGTTCGTGAATTCTTTATTTTGATTGAGCCATTCTCCCGGTCGCATGTTTTCCAACATGCTCTGATCTACTTGCGCTGTGGAGAGAAACGACGCCATAGCAATGATAATGTACACAGCTATCGCCAGAATAATCAACCCCAAAAAGAAATTGGAGGTTTCGTTCTCGAAGATATATTTGAATCCAGTCGCCTCGCTAAAATTTTTTGACTTACGGCTGGTCTTTTTCCTTGCCATTATCGATGCTTTCTTTACTTTATATGCAAAAGTAATAGATTTCACTTGAAACTCAAAATAAAAGAAGACGAAGTTTATAAGATATTTACAATACTTGACGCGTATCGTTACGAAAATACAATTCTGGAACTAACGACGATAGAATTAATTTAATCATTAGATTCATGTTTAACGTATTTGCATAATTCTTTGAAAATTATTGAATTCAATACAGTATAGGTCGGAATGAGGTTTTTAGGAGGTTGTGAAACAAATTGTTTCATCGAGTGAATCAATTTGAATCACTCTATGAATCAAATTGATTCACGTTGTGATTCAATTTGTTACACAATTTCATTACGGTTCTTTCATAGACACTATAGTGAATCTTGTTTTTTCGAAATGGATGGAAAATTCCATCGTCTTTTCATATTTTATCCATCGTTTTTTTATACTTTTGCATTAAGTAAAAAAAATCGATGAGAAAAAACATATATAGTAAGTTCGATAAGAAGCTGATATCTGGACTTCCTACATTAGAGTTCCCTGGACGAATAATTTCTATAATATCGCCCCAAGAGACGGACAAGGCAGTAGATTATTTGCTTTCAAGCGATATTCTTGGAGTTGATACAGAGACGAGGCCTGCATTTAAGCGTGGTGAACAACATCAAGTATGCCTCCTTCAGGTATCGAATCGTGACACTTGCTTCTTGTTTCGCTTGAATCATACAGGGATGACACTGAAGATTAAACAATTACTTGAAGATACCACTGTACGTAAAATAGGTCTTTCATGGCATGACGATCTTCGTGCATTGGAGGCACTTCATCCGTTTAAGCCTGGTCTTTTTATTGATCTCCAGGACATGGTTAATGATCTTGGCGTGGAGGATCTTAGTCTTCAAAAGCTATATGCAAACTTCTTTCACAAAAAGATCTCAAAGCGCCAACGACTTTCTAATTGGGAGGCCTCGGTGTTGAGTGATAAGCAAAAGCAGTATGCCGCCATCGATGCATGGAGCTGTATCCATCTATACGAGGAAATTATGAGGCTTAAAACAACACATGACTACGACCTAATCGCTGTACCTGACCCCGTGAAGTCTGATGAAATGGTTAAAAATCAGACTACAGAATAAGAATTCATTGGCAATAATGACAAGATGAGCTATAATAATATATATCTGAAACGAGGCAAAGAGGAGTCCCTTTTGCGTTTCCATCCTTGGGTTTTTTCTGGTGCTGTACAACGTGCTGACGAAGGAGTAGCTGAAGGAGACTTGGTGCGTGTAATAACTGCTGATGGCAATTTCATTGCAGTAGGGCATTATCAGAACAGTTCGATTACCGTACGTGTACTTGCGTTTCAGGATATTGCTATAGATCATAAGTTTTGGACAATGCGCCTTTCGGATGCATTACGTATGCGCCAAAGCATAGGTGTTGCTGACAATACTCAAAATAGCACCTATAGACTGATTTATGGTGAGGGTGACAATTTGCCAGGACTGATCATAGATTGTTATGATCAGACGGCAGTGATTCAGGCTCATAGTTTGGGCATGCACCTTTGCAGAGAGGACATATGCAAGGCTCTATTGGAAGTGATGGGCAGTCGCATCAGTAATGTATACTATAAAAGCGATACCACACTGCCGAACGCGGATGAACTTGGCCAAGCAAATGGATTTATCCATGGACAGACAGATAACAACATAACGGTTGAAAATGGCCTGAAATTTCGTGTTGATTGGCTTCGCGGACAGAAGACGGGATTCTTTGTTGATCAAAGGGAGAACAGGTCACTTGTGGAACATTATTCGAAAGATCGGAGTGTACTCAATATGTTTTGTTATACTGGAGGATTCTCGGTCTATGCCATGCGCGGTGGAGCGAAGCTCGTTCATTCTGTCGATAGCAGTGCCAAAGCTATTGAATTGACCAACAATAATGTTGCGCTTAATTTCCCAGATGACTCTCGCCACAAAGCTTTCGTTGACGATGCTTTTAGGTATCTCGAAGAAACCGACAAGCTTTATGATCTTATAGTGCTTGATCCACCTGCGTTTGCGAAGCATCGTAGTTCATTGCGCAATGCCTTAAAGGGTTATACAAGGCTTAATATGAAGGGTCTCTCTCATATAAAGGCCGGAGGTTTGTTGTTCACTTTCAGTTGCTCCCAGGTTGTTTCAAAAGACGATTTTCGGCGTTCCGTTTTCACCGCAGCCGCTCAGGCGGGTCGCAAAGTGCGTATTCTTCATCAGTTACATCAGCCTGCTGATCATCCAATCAGCATCTATCATCCAGAAGGCGAATATCTTAAGGGGTTGGTTCTTTACGTGGAATAAACATGTCTTTACTTTTTCACCAGAAAATAGCCAATGAGATTAAGCGGCGCTCACTTATGCGTCACGAAGGTCTTTATCTCGTTGCATTGTCAGGTGGAGCAGACAGTGTGGCACTCTTACGTGTCCTCATTGTACTGGAATATAAGGTTGAGGCTGTTCATTGCAATTTCCATTTACGAGCTGAGGAAAGTGATCGAGATGAGAATTTTTGCGTTTCACTCTGCGAACAACTAGGTATCAAGCTTCATCTCGTACATTTCGATACGCTTGGCTATGCTTCAGCACATCATGTCTCCATTGAGATGGCTGCTCGTGAACTTCGTTATGGTTACTTTGAGAGGCTTCGTTTAGCCTTAAATGCTGAAGATATATGTGTAGCCCATCATCAAGATGACCAAGTAGAGACGGTATTGCTTAATCTTGTTCGTGGGACAGGACTTGCAGGATTGCAAGGGATGTGTCCTCGAAATGGCCATATTATAAGGCCGATGCTTGGTATGTCTCGTGCAGAGATCCTGGTATATTTAAATAGCTTAGGCCAAAGTTATGTGACCGACAGTACAAACCTTGACAATGAATTACAGCGCAATAAGTTACGCCTTGATGTGATACCATTGCTTGAAACCATAAACCCAGCTGTAAAAGAGAATATTGCTCGAATGACAGACCACCTGCATGAGGTTGCTAAGGTGGTGGAGAGTTCTTTACGAGAATCGACAAATATTATTCAGGTAGATGATAATTGCTATGATTTGAATGTTCTCTCAGCTCAACTTTCTCCTGAATATCTTTTGTGGAGCATTGTTAGTCAATACGGCTTCAATAGTGCTCAGGCTTCAGAAATAATGGCAAATAGACAGAGTGGGGCAAAATGGAAGTCAACTCATTATGTTGCTTGTGTTGACCGGGATAGATTATATATTTTGCCTCGTAAGGATTGGGAGGAGGACCTGCCTGAATTTCGCATACCAGAGATTGGCACTTATCAATATCCTCATGTTTTAAATTGGGGTAACGAGAAGGAAGGTCACCGTGATCAAACACATTTTCGCTTTGTCACACAATTTATTGATAGTAAGTCTGATATCAGCAAATCCCACCTTACTGCAACGCTTGATGCTGATGAGGTTGAATTTCCATTGACTCTTCGGCCAATCCATGAAGGGGACCGATTCGTGCCTTTTGGCATGAAGGGTAGCAAACTTGTCAGCGATTTTCTGACTGATCT
>Ga0183095_10203_pt1 | contig 28683 bp, 43 predicted proteins | sample BioMet4_FD_130346 | JGI IMG/M metagenome (GOLD analysis project Ga0183095, IMG submission 130346) | Microbial communities from bioreactor (seeded with sewage sludge) at LBNL, California, USA - Biofuel metagenome 4 (v2) (version 3) | ecosystem: Engineered > Bioreactor > Anaerobic > Unclassified ...
TTGCTTGCATCGACTGCTTGCCCGTTACATTCCAGCCAAAATCCGGACCAGATGCCCGCTGGGTCGCCGGACATTGGCCAAGCGATGACGGTTCCAATCGGAACTCCTACGGTAGTACCTTGCGAAGATAGTGGTACTTGTAAACTAAAACGCGACAAAATATCTCCTTCCTTATATATTTTAACCGTCGCTATACGTTGCTTAGATTCTTCATCCTTATCAATAATTTTTTCATCCGTAAGTAATACTTCATCCTGCCAACCATCTGCGCCTTCTATTGAAGTAATGTTTTGCCTTGGATGTGCACCTTTTTCATCTAATGTATCATATGCCAAAAGTTGTAATGTATTGGCATCAATATCCGCATATTGCTGAGCCTGCGTAGCAGTTCTACTGGCTTTATGGGCAGAAAACATGCCATTAGCAATCATAAAAAAGCTACTGGCGATCATGGTATATACTATCGCTGCAGCCAAAACAGACAAACCAGCAAAAAATCCTTTTTTCCTTAAAATCAACCTTAACACCTCTTTATAAAAAGCAGCCAGTAAACACTGGCTGCTCCATTCAATTTTTAATCAAAATGTCTTCGAAATTGCTTCACCTGATCCAGTACTCTGAATAGTACCGTGCCGATTATTATCTGTCAAAATAATTGTATACGGTTCTCCCCATGGATCAACCGCTGTGCCGCTACTCCAACGATTGGTACTAGATAAGAAATTGCCATGCACCCGACCATCCGTTGAATTGCTGGCTGGAATAGCATCATCTTCAAATAATGTAGAAATATCTGAAGGAGCTTTACCATTGCGATTATATGCTTGATATGAAATAACTGCTGTCTGAATATTATCTAATTCAACGCTAACAGTATTCGAGCTTGCCATATCTTTATATACAACCCATCCGACAACACCCATACAAACAACACCTATAATAAATATTGTATATGTGAGTGCATCCATCTGAAGGGCAAGCCCCTTAAATTTAAACTTCCGATTCGTTGTTTTCATGATTTATTCCTCCCTTATTTTTCTTTACTTTTTACTGTCCAAAACAGCCAATATCACCAGCTGCAATAGACATCATATTTGATCCATGATCTGTACCATCTTCACCATAACTATATACGACAAACCTTAACGTATCATGCTTATATTGATACGGGTTTCCCCATGGGTCAGAATTAATCACTGAAATCCATGGACCATAGCCATTGATAACACTTGTTAAATCCGTTAATTGATCTGGGTATTGATTCATATCATAACTATACTGACTGATTGCAGCGCCAATAACAGCAGTCTCAGCCTGCGCTTTTGCTGTAGGCCCAGCAGAAAAATCTATATTTGACACTGCAATACTAGATAAAAGTAAGATAAAAAGCACATAAGTTACTACTTCTTGTGTAAATATCATGCCTTTTTTCTTCATGTTCTTACATTCCCCCTTTTATTTGTGTTGTAACAGACATCATCATACGAAGCATAGGCACCTCTATGGCTACCAGTAATAGCGCCATCAAAACATACCCTGGCACCGTACAGAACAATCCTACATTTTCACCTACTTTCTTAGATGCAATTACCATTTCTTTACTATAGTGCTCTGCTTCAGACAGCATCACACTGCCTAATGAAGCAGACCCAACACTAGCAGGTATCATGATAAAAAAAGATGGATCAATAAGATGATTTATATCAGCTCTTTTTAACGCCTCGGCAAGTGTAAATCCTTCACTTTTCATAGATGATGCGGCTTTTCTTAATAAATTTTTAAAAGGCAAATGTCCCATAGCCATAGCAGTATATTGCAAAGATAATGAAGAGGTCATCCCACTCATAATACACAAGCCAAAGATTCTTGCGAATCGATATTGCAATGTAAAGTACCAGACTCTTTTAAAAAACGGTACTCTGAGTCTCAATAAATCATATTGCTCTGGGAATTGAATCTTCCAGTTCCATGCCATAATAAAAAAAGCAGCTAATAAACCGAAGAACAAATACCAATACTCTGTTAATCCATTGCCTATCCACATTAAAATCCGGGATATCAATGGTAGCGTGTAATTTATACCAGGTTGTTCCATAACTTTTGTCAAACTTGGTATTAAGAAAAAAACGATAACAAAAAAAGCTCCAATTAATATCACAAAGGCTATAATTGGCATTTTTAAATTGCTCCAAACATCGCGATGAATCTCCGTCTCTTGCGTTAAGGAATTAACAATTTCAATGATAAATTTATCTAACTGAGAATTTTTAATTCCAACACGAATAAGTTCCACAACATACGGGGGGCAAAACTCTGGATGTTTAGCCAGCGCATCAGCTAAATCAAAGCCATTAGACATATCCGCCGATATCTTACCCATAATTTCTTTGACTGCTTGATTTTGACAAAGTTTTTGATATTCTTTGACCGTAGTATCGGATTGAATGCCTGCTACTTGTTGCCGCTGCATTACGCTAAAAAACTGACATAATTCTTTATTAAACAAACACATCATCCCTCTTTCTCATCCCTGCCAATTACATGAATGATTTCTTGTAAATCACACTGACCGGTTGATACCAAATCCAATCCTTTATCCCACATAGAGACAAATTTTCGATCGGCTAAAAGTCGTGAAATCTCTTGAAAACTTGTTTGATGAAGCAGCGCATCTCTTAATTGCATATCAAATGTGATGTATTCTGCAACAGCAGTACGTCCGATAAAACCATACTGACAATGTGGGCAACCACTTGGATTTCTTTCGCGGATATTGGAATTTTTAAGCCGATTAATTTCTTTTGGCAAAAGGATATGACTTTCTTTTGCCGTTAATTCATGAGGCTTACTGCAATGGGGGCAAAGTTTTCCAACCAAACGCTGGCTGATAATCATTGTTAACTCACTTAATAAGGAGATTTTTGATATATCTAAATCTAAAAGGCGGGCAATTGTAGCAATACAGCCACGTGCATGAACGGTTGTAAATACCTTAATTCCTGTTTCAGATGCCTCAATCGCTACTTTGGCATCTTTTGAAGTTCGAATTTCTGTATACAGAATTGCATCTGGATCAGACCGAAGACAAATATTAAGAATTTCTGGCGGCAAAAACGCTAAATTATTATTCAAGGCATCTCGAACTTGTATCTGTGTAAAGGTTTCGTCACGGATCTCAATAGGATCTTCTATGGTCATAATGTTCATTGGTTCGCCGATTGAATCACGGACATAATGCAGTTGGGCAAACAGACTTGTTGTTTTACCTGCGCCGGTCTTTCCAGAAATAATAAAAAGGCCATTGGAGGTAGCATAGAGTGTTTTTTTAATGGCTCTTAGATCTTCTGGCAAATAGCCAATATCATTCAACCCAACAACTTTTTCATTAGTCTGTAATAACCGTAAATTAATTTTTTGCCACCCATTCTGGTCAAGTCCCACTGGAACCGTAGCCATCCGAATATCAATCATCTTATCGCCGTGTACAATAGAAAATCGTCCGTTATTTGATTTATTAATGTCATTGGCATCGGCATTAGACGATGTATCAAAACCTTTGATAATATTGATCACATAATTGATATCTGCAAATGTAAATTTATAAACATCTGTTAAATCGACCAAATGTCCATGAATCCGAAAATAGATATAAATACCATCAGAATACGGCAAAAAATGTATATCAGATGCTCCTTGGTCAATGGCCGCATGAATTACGGAGTTGACTTTTGTTTTAAGAGGCGTTGTATTTTCATCATCCGCATTCAAAGCAAAGCCTTTACTGCGAAAATTACCCGTATGATAATAAAAGGCTAATGCTGCTTTCATATTTTCATCACTTGTTACGCGTATAGAAAATGGCTGTCCGACTTCCATTTGCATCCGATTCTGATTCTTATAAATCAAGGCATCATTCGTAGCCAAAAGTAATATTTCTTTTTCTTCCGCAAAGGGACAAATCTTATATTTTGCAGCTGTATCTGACGATATTTTTTTGATTAATATATCTGAAATTTCCATTTTACATAAATCATCTTCCAAATATAATCCAGCATCCTTCAGATGGTTAATAAAACGATCATCTTCCACTTAATTCACCTTCCTTAAAATTGTCTGTGGATCTAATCCCTCAGTAACAATATAAGGTGTAATCATAATGAAAACCTCTGTATATTCTTTACTATGACTGTGATATTTGAATAAATTTCCCAGAATAGGAAGATCCATCAGCCCAGGAATCCCAGACAAGTTATCCAATTCCGATGTGCTCATAAGTCCGCCAATAATCATACTTTCACCAGATTTGATGTGCGCAACGGTATTGGCCTTACGTGTACTAATCTGTGGTGCAGACACAGTTCCTTGTGTAATCCATTTCGATATATTACTGATTTCAGCGTTAATATTCAGATTAACCTCACCATTCCCCAAAATAAACGGCGTCACTTGCAATTTATTGCCAATATCCTTATATTCGACAGTAATATTGGTACTTGCAGCCGTTGTTGTCGATGTTAAAACCGGCACACTATCACCAAGATAGATATCTGCCTTCTGTCCATTTTGCGTTAAAATCATTGGCCGAGTAATAACTCTGCCATGACTCATAGCACGGGAAGCTTCCGATGACATAGAAAATGAAAGCTTGTCGATGAATCGACCATACCCAGATCCACTACTGCCAGATCCTCCGGATGCTGATGCTGATGCTCCATCGGATGTGTGCGTATACGTCGGTAAAGTATACTGCAGCCCAAGGTTAAGATTATGCCCATGGGAAACTTCAATTAGCTGCGCAATAATAAGGCACTGCTGTATTGGATGATCGAGAACTGATAATTTCCGCTGAACAGCTGCCAGCTAATATGGCGTAGCAGTGACGGAAATTGTTCCGTAATCATCATTGACATAAATACTCTTATCATCGATACCCAATGCTTTAATTTCTTCCTTGAATTTATTTTTATCAGCATAATCTACATGAAACACCTTACTCTGTTTCATTAAGTCGCTGGTACTTATTAATATGGTCCCATCATCGCCAGGCATCCAATTAAAGTTAAAAATATTTGCCAAATAATCCAGTGCCTGAGCATACGTGACGCCATGGAGTGACGTATAGACAGTGCCATCTAACTTCCCGTTAATGACAATTTGTTTTCCACTCACTTTTGAGATTGCATACAAAGTTTGCGGTAACGGTGTATTCTGCCAGTCAAAACTAAATTTTTCATCGGCTAATGTACCATCCATAGTGCCGGCATCAATCGTTGTAGTATCAGTCCCTGCTTTATCAGGAACTGTCGCAGCACCCGCAGTTACAGCTTCGAGATTGGATTCTGCCGATGCTCGCCGCACAGTATTTGAAGATGTCCTATTAGCTTCCCATTCGTTGATGATTGACCGAATCTTATCTGTAAAAGAAACCGCATTGGGTTCTGTAGCTTCTTTTACCGTTGTTACGTCTGTCGCTGCAGCGGCAGCGTATACTGGAGAAGCTCCTATAAATGTAGTAATAGCCATACAAGCGGCAAACAAGGTCTGTATGGTTTTCTTGTGTTTATGATGGTTGATCAATTTATTCCCTCCTGCTTATTAATATTTTATTTCACGTCCATTATCAAACGTGATACCTGACCCGCCAATATAGGCAATGCGCCCATCCTGATAATGATCTCCTTCAGATACTACGGTACCGTCACTCATGACAGCCTGATTTTTACCGCCACGTTGTCCAATCAGTACACCTTGAATTTTTGGTGAGGCAGCGGTTGGTGGTAATGAACGAGGAAGTCCATTTTGTACATTTGAAACCGGTGCTGTTGGAATTGGAATCGATCCAATATCAGGCCGAGGTTGTCCTGATGGAATAGCAGGCAATACTGGTAATCCGCCATTCACATTACTTGATATTTGATTTTGATCTGCTACTTGTCCGCGCTGTTTTAACACCGTCAAATCTATAAAAGGGTTCATCTGACCAATGTCTTGTAATTTATTGACCGATTGAGAAGTTGTACCAGTACCAGTTTTTGACTGATTCTCTGTACTGGCGACAGGAAGCACGGGAGTTTGAGCACCTTTGGTAGGCTTGTTTTGTAAAACGATTTTAATTGTCATGCTAACTAAAATAAGTAAAATGACAATCATGAAAGCACGAATAAAAAAATGTTTATTAAACTTGAAATTGATCTTTATTTTACGCATTGCTATCACCTCACCCAAACCTTATACTCGACGGATGTTTTGATTTTATCTTTTTCGGTCTTCATATTTATTTGTGTAATGGATATAAGCGCGTCACGAACATGAAAATTTTTAATAAACTGAACGGTTGCGGGCCATGTTCCTATAAAATTAAGCTGATATTTTTTACTATTTTCTTGCTTACTCGAACTGGAATTTTTAAAGCTTATGAGGCTTAAATTATTGGCTTGTAAATCCAATAAAAGATTAGATTGTACATTGTCCGCCTGGGCCATTGTAACCGGCCTATATGGAGAGGAATCAATGATACTAATTTTTTCATTCCAGTGCTCAACATACTGTGTCATTTCCGCAATCTTCTGCCTTGTTTTAACTGCTTGATGATAGGCCACACTTAATTTACCAAACGCAAAAATAGTAAAAATCAACAACAAAGTAAAGATAGAAACATATAAAATAGTATCCTTGCTATGCCATAGTTTCGGAAAGTGATGAATTAAGTCTCTTGCTTTCACTGAATATTTCCCCTCCCCGCTGTCAACTGCGCCTTTTTAAAATTTGATGCATTTGACATATCTGTATCAATTTGCTTTACATCAACATTTGTAAAAAGCGAGCTATAAGTCCCCTGATTGAGAGCTCCAGCATAATCACGAAATGCCATAGCATCCCCAGAGATTGCTGTTAATGAAATCCAAACATCTTTGCTTTGACCGATTGTCAATTCTGTTAATCCAACCCCCTGTGGTTTCGCCAGTACTAAAGCAGTAACTGCTTCAACCGGATATTGATGTTCCTCTTTTGCCTTCTTTAAAATGTCCAGTTCCTTATCAACATCGGCTGACGCCTGTGCCTGTTCATAGTCGCGCTTCAGTTCTGGAGCAATCTTGATGCCGCTGTAATGTATCGTCCCAATAATCTCTGCTACAAAAGCTACAAACAAGAAGACACTAGCAATTTTTAACCATTTTTTTGCAGTATTATGCAACTGCATAAACTGACCTGTCAGTTTAACTGACTTTGGCAATATATTTGCTGAACCAATCTCAATTTCACGCGGCACTTTCGTATACACCACATCAGGATCTAAACATTGCAACAATGTCCCAGTTGTAATATCCCAGTCGCTTTGTTCTTGTGAAGAAAACTCCGATTGAACTAGATCGGGAAACATAGCCGGTTCAAAATAACGATCAACAGCTTTAAAGACTGATTTATATTTACTTTGATTAGACTCCCCAAAGATTGTATAAGGAACGTTTTCATTCATAAACCTAAAGGTTTTTTGAGCTGCATAATCATGTTGCAGCATTAAAGCTTTAATACTTTGTGTGGTTGTATCATCATCGGCCAGTTGTGGAATGAGTTCCATAAAAATTCCCAGTGCCGGCGAATAGGAAACAATAGAAGTTTTATCGGCCATTGTATCAAATAAGAAATGCTCTTGCTGCCATTGATTCGCATTACGAAAATACGCAATACTAGCAGGTTCGATTGAAATAATGACTATTCCAATTTTTTTTGCCGCGTCAATAATCGTATCAATGATTGTTTTGTCAATAGCATAAACAGATGCAGTTATATCCGATGCCAAATGATACTCAACCGGATAGGCGAAATACAAATCATCTTTTGACTTCTTTATATTCTCAGCAATATGAGCATCGCGATCAGATACATTCGTAACATCTACACAATCAATATAAGAAAATGCCGCGTCCGGTAAAACGATATAATATGAATCGTGTTTTGCCGAAATGTTTGCTACAATTTCAGCCAATATATTGGCAACCGAATCCACATCATGATACATTACATAATTCCATGCGGAACCCGTTGTGAATGCATCATTGATCACCAGTTGATTCTTTTTCACACGACCGGCGATAACTTGTGTCAACGCAGGGTGTAAATAAATTCCGATCATGTAATATCCCCTCTCAATTATCCTGCAGCCATTCATCTAACCTGGCTGCCTTCAACGCAGATAGGACGGTTCCTTTTGCTCCTTTTGCTGAGAAATTTTCCGCTCCGATTTTCCGGCGAACGCCAATGAGCAGCCCTTGAATGGATGAATCAATAAATGTGGTTGACGAAAAATCGACTACCACTTTGGTGCAGCCGTTGTCGCTTAATGCGCTCATAATCTCGGACTGTACTGCCCGAGCAATGCTTACCTTAAATTGCCCTGTTACTGCCACGGTTGCAACAGGATGATTAATTTTTACATATTCCATAAATATTCTCCTTCCGGTGTTCATTATGGACACCATTGTCTCATTTATGTGCTGTGTTCATTATGAACACCATTACCCACATTATTTACTCAGCTCAATGATGATTGCGGAAACATCATCATGCTTTGCATTTTTTTGATTCAGAAAAAGCAATTCTGAAAAACCATCTGAAGAAAACACAATGCGGTCGATACCATCCAACTTGAGAACCTTTTCATCAAACTTAATATCCGGCTCATAACCGAGTAAATAATTTTGCATTTTAACTTCATGCACATCTTGCTCTCCGGTTTTACGAACAAAAAAAGATGGCACGCCTGCAGAACAGTAGTGTAAACTTTGCTGCGCAAAATCCAAATAAAAAACCACCGCGGCCACAGCAGTAACTTCTTCGGTATGCAGTGCAAAGATTTCAGAATTTGCATATTCCAAGATCCCCGCCAAATCACTTTTACCGAATTGATAAAGCTTAAAGCCGCTTTTAATTAATGCTCGTATTTCATATACTTGCAAAAACGAGCAAATATCATGCCCAGCACAATCAAAAATAAAACCATACAGGCCCTGCTTCGTGTTGGTATACCAGTAATCCAGACAATCCCCTGAAAGCCCGGAAAATGGACTATAAATATAATCCACATGAAAATTTTTTGCATTAATATCTGCCGGTAAAATTGCTTCTTGTTTGATTTTCGCCCGCTCGATTTCGCTTGAATGCTCTATTTTCATTTGATATTGCTCAATATAATCTCTTATTTGAGCAATAAACTGATTTTTATTGATCGGCCTGGAAATATACGCATCAGCTTTTACATTATCCATAAAACTATTTCCAATAACGTAGATAGCGCCGTTGGGAATAGCCGGCATACCTTTTAAAATTGCCGTCAGGCTGCAGCCATTAAGCTGCGGCAGCGCGGCGTCAATTAAGGTCAAAAACGGCCGGTATTTCTTATAAGCCATCAAGCCATCAATGGCATTGTTGTTGTAAAAGCACGAAACCGGAGTATATGCAGTGCCAATGGCTGTTTGTAAATATTCTTTTAATTCTTCCGGTTGATGTGAAATCACTAAAAGATTCGCAGTCATTAACTGATCACTCCCTTATCAATAATAAAAAATCGATAAATTAACCGATCCATCATGTCGCTGTAACTTTCCGGCCGAAATGGGATGGGAGCATGTAATACGACAAATTTCCCCTGGCTATCAAAAAGAAGATAATCACAAGCCGAAAGCATGTACCAAATCCCACGACCATGTTCCATATTCTTTGTGTATTCGCCCCAATGCAGGGCCTTTTTGGATTTTGCTGTGCTTAGAGATGACAGCACTTCTTGCAAATGCTGTTTATATTTATAAGCGTCAAAGGGGTTTGTATCACTCGAAACTTTAATTTCGAGTGATGTATTGTCCATGCGAATCAAAATTTCAATGTCCGCTTGTTCCAACCCACTTACAGAATATGTCGCGGCATTATTAACAGCCTCGTTCAAAGCCAACAGCAAATTTTCATCAATGTCTCTGGTTCCCATTAAAAGGATTTTTTGTATGTCATCATAAAAATTAAAATATGACTCATAACCGTGTAACTCATATTTATATTGCTTCATAATCGCTCCTGATTCGCGGTGTTCATTATGAACACTTAATTTGTAAGGAATGGAACAGGATAAACTTTATACAAAATATTAGCTTTCGGAACGGGACCGAAATATCGACTGTCAAAGCTGTACGGATTGTGCGTGATTGCCAAAAAAGTATCTTTTGGCACAGTATAGTCGCCTACGGGAAAAGATTTAATCCGTCGCCCTTGTCCATCCATTTCCAATACGGGGCCTATATATTGCCCAGAAACATAAAATATATGGTTTGACGTAAATGGCTCATTAACCGTTGCCACCGGTGACATAATCTGATATGTATCCCCCGGTAAAGCACCAATAATTTTCATCATGTTTTCCCCGGCAGACAACCAACCACGATCTTCGGCAAGTTTTCGAACATCATCCGGCGGATCAAAAACAATATAATCCCCTTTTTGATATGTTATGGTCGGTATTTTAATATACCAGCCAATGGGAACGGATGCTGTACGATTATACACAAATATTTTTGGTACATATTGCCGGAGGTCAACCGGCCCATTTGCCAAGAAAATAATACCCAGGGATAGTATAAAAACAAACTTCTTCTTCATTTTTCACCCCCTAGATATTATTATAATTAACAAAACGGAAAAAAATTCCGGACTTTATGCCGATTATCCAGAATGTTCAGTTCTTTCTAAAACATTTTTTATTTCATTGATTAATTTGCCGCGATGTTTAGCGATTTGAGCTGACGTGCAATTTAAACGATCTGCAGCGTCAGCAATCGTAATAGACGGATACGCTACAAATAGAGACAACGTTCTAGCACAGTCAGGAGATACATGCTGCAAAATCTTTTCATGAGTATCTAACACTTTTTCATAAAGTTGTTTTTTACGTTCAAGATTTTTCAAATATTGACGGTCTAAAAAAGTTTCGTCAAAATTTGAAAAGCACGCTATATGCTCCGATAAAATATCAATGAGCATCACAATAAATGTTTTGTTAAAATAATTCCGCCGAGGTAATTGATAAAAAAACAGAGAAATAATATCGTTTAAAACTGCTGTGTTCCATGCGTATGCTTGCGATATGGAAATATACGCCGCTTGTGATATTTGTACATAATTTTTTTGCTGTTGATACCGATCAAGAAAAACTTTTTTATGATCATCCATTAATGAATTCACCTCAGAACGAATAATCACGCGCAGCATACGATTCTCTATAATTTCCAAATAGAGTTTTTGCATATTCTTCATCGCAAGATTTTGACGCAAGAACTCCAGCCATTCTTGTTCCCGGGCATCATCTTGCGTCGTCCGCATAAAATAACGTTTAACCGCACGATTCATAAATACTTGACAGCATTTAAGAGATTTTTTCATCATGAGCATCCTCCTGCGCTAAATTTTGTTTAATCCGGTTAATAATAGGGGCAAATACTGATTCATTGCCGGCGGTGTGATCTGTGTTTACAGACGTTGGCTCATATGCAACCAAAAGAGGTTTTCTTTGCATAGACGTCACGATTGGGTGTATTTTCTCGGCAGCGGCCGCTGCAACATAATTTGCCTGTAATGCGGTTAAAAACCAGCCAGCCAAGGATTTGACATTGGATTTTTGTTTACAGAGCAGGTTCCACACGCGGATCAATTCATCCTGGCCGTATTGCGCCAGCAATTTCTGGAACCGATCTGGAGGAATCCCGATCTGCTGCAGGTTTTGACATAAAGAATCCACAACAGCAGCCTTTAGGCCATACGAATCTTCATGGTCACGAGGTAAGGTTGTTGTTGTTTTATTCTTGGTCGTAATCTGGTTGTTGTTCTCTGGTGTAATCTCTGTTGTATTCTCTGTATTTGTCTCCCGATTTTTCGGGACAGGTCCCCCGAAATTTCGATACCCCTCTCCCGATTTTTCGGGAGAGGTCCCCCGAAATTTCGACACCCCTCCCTCGATTTTTCGATACCCCTCCCCCGAAAAAACAGGACCCCTCCCCCGAAATTTCGGGGGAGGGGGGTCAGAGTTCTTCTGTGACGAGGCTTCAACCGGTTTTTCCGGCTCCGCATTTGTGGCTGTATCAGAGTGCGGCGGCTGTGGAAAACTAAATTTGTATAATGTTTCAAAATTCAAGTCAATAAAGAGAACGTTATTTAACACGCGATCCGATAAGATAAGTGAGCGAAAAACACGCGTAATAATGCCCATTTTTTCCAGCCGGATAATTGCATCCGTAACTTGCCCTTTAGACAGACCAAATTCCGCCGCAAAAGCATCATAGCTGCGTTGCAGTAAATCGTCTTTAAATCGTTTCCGATAGCCGATAACATGCCCTGTCTCTTCATCACGAATTTGCATTGGCCGATACCAGTACACGATTTCAGCCAAAAGATTGATGGCAATAAAATCTGCCTTGCCATTTTCCTTGCTGATCGTTTTAAACCAATAAGAATGCAGAATATTGCCGGTCCATTCAACCCCGATCAAAGCATCGCACGTCTCATTTCCTGTTTCCATAATTTCACTCCTCATATCCATCATTTTTTGACCATAACAGCATCGGATCGGCATATTGATAAGTACCATCTGCCCCCCCGAAAAATGTACTCTAAATGTAAATGCGGCCCTGTAGAACGTCCGGAGCTGCCTACAGCCGCGATAACTTGCCCAGCGGATACATTTTCCCCGGCTGTAACGTATAGCGCTGAGCAATGCGCATAGCGCGTATATACGTCGATTGCCGGATGATACAGCAGCACTTGGTTACCATATCCATCCTGACTATCTCCCGCCAAGACGACTACACCATCCCATAGCGCCGGAATACCGGCGCCGTAGTCATACCCCAAATCAACACCAGCATGAAATTTCCATTCGCCGTTATACGGATCACTCCGCCAACCGAATGGAGAAGTAACCGGCAGATCCGCAGCCGCTGCGCTGCACGCCATAAATACTCCAAAAATCAAGAAAACACAAACACACTTAGCAACAATTTTTTTCACCGTGATTCCGCCGCTTTCAGTAAAAGATAAAATCGAAATTATACTGATGATGAATACTATTGACCTTTTTTCGTACCGGCGCCGGTACATCACATCTTTCCATCAAATTACGCTTCCTCACATTTATGATATAATTTTTATAACAAGCAAATTTTAAACATTTAAGGAGCTAAAAAATGAATCAATTCTCAGAAATAATAAAAAATACCAACATAACACAAACGATTATCCCCTTGCTCATATCTGGCATCCTATTACGACTATGGCCGTATATTTTTTCACATCGCCGTGCAAAACGAATAATAGATGCTAATACCGAACTTATGCAGATATTCATTTTCCATGTTCTAGAATCGCTTTCGATAGATACTGAAACTATGAAATCAATTAAATATGGACTTGCCTCTCGATACAACATTACCCCTAACGATGTCGACTCACCCGAAAAGACAATTAAAAAAGCGTATTCGTACCTGGTAACGTCAAAAGAATTTACAAAAGAAGAAAAACGTCAATTTTGTTTAAATGTTAAAAAATGGCAATTAGATACAAATATATCAGATACAAATGTTAAAGAACAATCACCTTATAACTCAAAAGGAATATTCTGTTCAACCAGCAAAGGAATACTCTGTATCTGGAGCCTCTACATAATAATTATGTGCATCTATACGATATACGAGGGAGATTTTTCTTCAAACACCATTGAGGCTACTTTAATTGTTATAATCATTCTCTTTCCAGTATCCATTGGTGCTGCTGTTATTCCAAATATACTTATCTATTGCATAAAAAAAATCATTTTATGGTTCTAGGAAAAAAAGCGTTATTGCAATCCCCGCTCCTAAAAGACCATAAGGATATACAAATACCCCTATGTTTTCTAAAACAGTGACAAAAAGCAAAACAGCAACTCCGGCCAAAACTTTTTCATTAAACTTTAGATTCATAATCCCCAACTTTCAAGCACCATTTCTCTATCCGGCCCCTGATACATCTTGATAAATTCTAATAGAGAAACCAACTTGATTTTACGCAATTTTGCAAACGCCGCTTCCGCAACGCAGCCTCGACTGGCTTCCCATCCTGGACACTGCACCACCCAATCACATGATTCAATCTCCGCCATGCAACGTGCCAAAATAATATATTCCGGCGTACTCGTAGACAATGACTGAAAAAGATCTAAAGGATTGATAAACAAAAGATCTTCATCGGCCGCAGATAACCGCTGCACAATACCCGCAGCATCTTCACGATTAGCTGCTTCGTTCCCCGCCAACGGATGGCTGATAAATATACGTTTCATTAAGCGACCTCCTAAATTTTGACCTTCTGATTCGAAGATTAATCCCGAAAAAAGTAAAGCAATATCCGTATTTTTATCGCAAACAAAAACTTTTTCCATTGTTATCCATCCCTAATTTACTTCTTCGTATAACGTTAGTTCTTTAAGCATTTATACATCCTCAGAATTTTTGGCAATGTAGCAATAATCAAAGTTATCCCGCGTGCTATCATATCTATCATGATTCTCTTTCCATCAAATCGCGTTCTGCATAAACCAGTAATTTTCTGGCATATTCGGCTATCGCCTGATATTTTGTTGCATGAAGATCATCGCGTTCTGACTGTTGCTCTTGCGCTTGAATAAATCGCTTTAACTCCGCAATTGTTGTCTGGATGGCCTGCGTGTCAAAAGGTAAGAAAGATATAGGTTCATTGGTCGGTTCTGAAATATCACTTTTAGTGACATTCTCAAGATGTGAAGCCGTTTTTTCATTCGAATCTTGACAAGAACAAGATTCTATATCCTCCTCATCTACAACAGGATGAGAAGTAATATTTTTATGATTTACTTCTTTACTGGGCGCTTGCGATTCCGTCTTAACTGGCGGAATCACTACTTCTTTGTCAGGTATAGTTTGAGTTTTTACATGATCTGGACCAGCTATATTCGTTGCTTCTGTCTCGGAAGCAACACTTTCAGGTAACTCTATATCCGGTTTAGGGGCTAATGCTGTGTCAGATATGTCATGTTTGACGGTCTTAATCGCCCGGACTGTATAATCACCCAGCTGCTGCAGACGAGTAAAAATTCGTACCTGTAAGTCACTGGAAAGACCAGTTAATTCAGCGGCAGCCGTAAGATTTAAAGTCCCATGCTCTACAGCTGGCCGAATCTCATCCGCCAGCTTATGCAGCGATTGTATCCGTTGCAAGACCGTTTCAGATAATCCCATCTTATTGGCAAAATAAGTACGAAAACGTCCGGATTCCTGCCCTGCTGCAACAGCAGCATCAAAGATTTTACGATGAACCGTTTCAAGACGGTCAATTTCTTCTAAATCTTCAAATGGTGTAACCGTTTTTCTTCCGCCGCGGTTGGTTGTCATCAAAGCTAATGTCTCCGCATCCGACGCATCCAAAATATTTTTATTTGGATTTTCAGCTAAAAAATCATGAACAATGACGGGAACCAAGGGACTGGTAATGATGGTGCTTTTTTTCTGTTCCAGAAGATAGATCACGGCGGCACGACGGCAGTGTCCAGCATAAAGCATATTTTTTCCATTTTCCTGCTGAACGATTAAAGGCTGCTGTACGCCGCCTACCAACTCTATTTCTTCCGCTAAATTTTGAATATCGCGTAAAGCCCGAGTATTTTTGGGATTCGGTGTCAGATCGTACACGCTCATCATAACGATTCTATTAGGCTGAACGGCGCTGGGCTGTATCTTACCAGCCGCAAAACTGCCGATATTTTCCATGTTAAATTTCACCTTTGCCATATGATCACTCCTTCCGTGTTCACAATGAACACATAAATATTATCCTTCCATTAATGCGTTCATTACATTCACAAAGTCACGAGCAAACCCACAACCTGGGGATACCTCAAAAACAGCCTTCCCATCATTCATAGCCCATTCTACAAAATTAATACGGTCATGACGTCCGGGATTACTATTACGCAAACTAACGGGTAAAACTGGCATAATCTCTTGAATACGCTGTGCATAGAGACTCTGTGCCACTCCGCCTGCAGGCTTATATTTGTTAAAAATAGCCATCCCATGTAAGGCCGGATTGTAAGCTGCCGCAGCATCCATTAATTTTCGAATAGTTTTGACGCCATTAATGGAGAATTCATCCGGCCCAACAATAACCAATGCAGTATTGCAGCAGGTCAATGAATTCATTACTAAAGCGGATGCATCCGGTGGGTTATCAATTAAACAGATATCATAGTCACTCTCACTCATTGCTAGCTTCTGTCGTAAAACCGTCTGCCAAGTAGCATTTTGTTGCGGCAAAGCCAACTCCGCTGCCTTTAAATCAATATCACTCGGCAGAATATCCAGCCGCTCATAATGTGTATGCTGTACTACATCAGCAACTGTCATGGTGTCGTCTGTATACAGATCAGCCAATGTCATAGTGTCATCCAAAATTTTTACGCCGAAAAAGGTGGTAGCATTCCCCTGCTTATCATTATCTACGACAAGCACCCGATAACCCGCTTGAGCAAAGGTAATTGCCATATTAACGCTGACGGTCGTTTTACCGACGCCGCCTTTTTGATTATTAATTGATAAAATGTTCATAATTGTCATCTGCTTTCTTTTCATTTTGTAAAATTTTTTCTAATTCAGTAATCCTTTCTGCCAGATTGTTCAGCTCAGCCATAATATAGGGATAAAGCGGTAAATTAGACTTGAAATATCCGACGGGTAGCTGAAAATAATCTGCCAGAATCGTATAAACCATATTGGAAGTTGGCCGAACATCGTAATTTTCCCAATCACGGATCGTATTACGATGAATACCAAGCAACCGACTTAATTCGAGTTGACTCAAACTCTTTCTTTTTCTTAAAAAATGAATTTTCTCTCCAAAAGTCATCTGATCCTATCCTTCCAGCATAAACTTTTTCAGCTCATTAATCGCTGACTGAAGATACTCGATTAATTGCCGAAGCTGCTCTTGCTCATCTGCAGAAGCGCGATAAGCGGACAGATTTTTTACAAGTTTTTGCTGACATTTATTCATATCACACTGGAAATCATCAATAATCATACCAGTGCTAGAAATATCACTTTTACCAAGCATATCTCGTAGCATTTCATTTTCTTTGATTAATTGATCCAGTTCTTTATGCAAACTTTCCACGGTATCATCCATAAGCAATCACCGCATTCACTTCTTTCATTTTTAATGGCAAAATAGCCAAACAATCAAAACGATAAGGATTTACTTGATTTATGTACTGATTTGTGGTATTTTGAATAATAACCGGAGGCCATTCATGGTTTCCCGTGTGTTAAAAAGCAGCTGACTATTTCGCGGTAGGGGCTGCTTTTTTTTGCTTATTTTCGTATTAATCACCCTCTCTCATTACTAAAGGGATTATTCCATGCTTTTCTTTCTTTCATAATTGCGGTATTAACTTTTTGATAGGTGAAGTTATACTCTATTCCCAAGATATTTCCGAGCATAACCGCATGATCCAATATCTCTGAAAGAACATCCGTGTCACTGTTCGTTGATGTGACATACCCCACATAGCGATCACATGCTTTTTTGTACATACATCGAATTTGCACTTCGGAAATCATTTTTCCCCTCCCTTATCTGCAATCTCAGGGTCAAACACAGCTTACTATTTCGAGATAGGATCTGTGTGTTTTTTGCTTATTTTCTTATTAGTTTAGTGAGCTCATCCGTATAATTTGAATGCGTTAAAACTTTTTTATTACACTGACGATGTGGTCGGACACTTGAAGAAAATTGAGGAACATTATGATCTGGTTGCACCGGATGTTCTGGGAAATGCGTTTTAAGCAGTTGAAGCTTTGTCTTGCATTCATCTTCATCCATCAGATATTTTCGCCCAACTGGCATGTATGGTAATTGGCCTGTCCGGCATAGCCGTTTAATTGTTCCCAATGGATATCCGGTGCGTTGTGCAAAATCTTTGGCATAAAGCTGCATTATTTTTCACTTCCTTTTTTTAAGCTATAAAGATTCTCAATAACTTTATTAATAGCAGTTTCCTGCCGTGGCATTGCATGGGCATATAACTCCAAGGTGTGTGATTGTTTACTATGTCCGAGTCTTTTGGCAACGTCCGACAATGGAATACCCGCTGCCAGAAGTTCGGTAGCATGTGTATGCCGCAAACAATGAAAATTTTTATACTCTAACCCTAAATCATATTTTGTAAAAAGGGCTTTCCAAAAGCGTTCAAACGAGCGTGGCGCTATTGGCTTACCGGTCCGGGTATGAAAACATAGATCATATGGATCATCAGTTAGCCGATGCTGTTTTAATTCTATTAACACTGCCATAACTTCACATGGAATTTGTATTTTCCTCTGTGACGCTTTAGTTTTGGGTTGCTCCAGAAAAATCCCTACGGATAGAGACTGTTGGATTGAATACTGTATATATAAACTGTTATCTTGCTCATTGATATTTTCCCATTTTAGAGCAAGAAGCTCTCCAAGCCGCATTCCTGTCGTTGAAGCTAGTAAAACGATAGGATAATATCTATGCAAACGAGGTTCGCGTTGTATAGTAGCTAAAATCAGGTGAATTTCTTTTGCAGAAAATATTGAGATCTCTTTTTTTATGGGTTTTGGCGGCTCAACAGTTAGCATAATATTGCGTGCCAACAGTTCAATTTGCACTGCTTTTTTAAACATCGCCATGAGAATTTTATGAACTTTATAGACCGTCGATGCAGACAGGGATTGCAAAAGTTCTTGATACAATTTTTGAACTTGCAAAGATGTAAGCTCCTGTATATGATACCGACTAATTAACTGCAAATGTTTAGCCAGCTCTGCATACCGTTCAAAGGTCCGTTGCCGGACAGCATTTTTTTTGTATGTTTTTAACCATTGGATACTCCATTCTCCAACAGTTAAATCGCTGGCTGCAACATACGTACCTTCCTGAAGCTGATGCCGCTGCTCAGTTTGCCATTCTACAGCAGCAGCGCGGGTTTCAAATCTTCTTGAAAATCGTTTTCCATCCGGCGTTGTGATAAATACCCGATAAGAGCGTTGTAGCTTATCATAATAAACAGTTCCCTCATAATTTCTCCGTTGCTTCGCCATAGCCAGGTCCCCCAATATTACTAATTTTTATATTCATGAACCACGATGTCCATAATGGACATCTTTCCCCGGCAATCATCCCGTGCTATAATAAAATTATCGTTTACCCGATTGCCGTCGGGTCATTTTTTTATCTTGCGGGGTTGCCATCCCACAAAATTCGTAAATCTTTAATGTTAAGCACATCAGCAATCCGAATTGCCGTTCGGATTGCTGGCTCATTTGCATCATACTCATAATTTTGATAGACGCGAACATTTAAATGTGCTTCCTGCGCGACCTGTACCTGTGTCTTGCCAGACTTTTCACGAGCCGTTTGTAATCTCGTTTTACTTTTCACTTCACCTCACTCCCTTCGTTTATTAAATACGTCATATTTGCCGTATTTACTCTATAAGTATAATACGCTTAATATGCCGTGTCAATGTTTATTTTGGAGGTATATTATGATTCTCTCTGAAGCATTACGGCGTTTTCGTAAACAATTTAAACTCACCCAAAAACAAGCTGCTGCTGCTGCTTCCATTCACGAGCGCCTTTATCAAAACTACGAATATGGAAAGGTTATACCCTCGATTGAAGTTATCTATAATCTTGCTGAACATTTTGATGTCAGCATAGATTATCTTGTTGGCCGTACCGAAAACCCCAAATCACATAAATTATGATTTTGCATTGTTTTTGCATATCAATCGTGATACAATTTTTACAAGGAGATGATTATCATGGCAAAAACAGAAACATTGCATATTCGTGTAGAACCAGCTTTAAAAGCTAATGTTGATGCAACTTTACGTGATCTTGGATTATCTACCGCTGAAGCAGTTAATATCTTCTTACATCAGGTATTGCTTCATAACGGCCTCCCATTCAATGTAACAAAACCCACATTGAATGCTACTACACTTGCCGCGTTGGATGCGGCAAATCAGGACCACGAGATTCATGGACCTTTCCATTCGGTTGCTGCCGTCATGGAGGATCTAAATGCTCCAGATTGAATACCCCAGTTGTTTTAAAAAGGATTACAAATTAGCTATAAAGCGAGGTTGTTCTCCAGAACATTTACAAACCATCTTAGAGTATCTAACCAATGAACAACCTTTACCGGATAAATACCGGGATCATAGCCTGATCAATTCGCGCAAATATAAGAATGTCCGTGAATGTCATATTGAACCGGACTGGTTACTGATCTATCAAGTCATTTCTGAAAGATTGGTTTTAAAGTTGCTGCGTACCGGCAGTCATAGTGATTTGTTTTAAAGTTCAAGCCTGGCATCTGTGCTGGGCTTCTTTTTTACTACCAATCTTCTTTTGCAGCAAAGCCACGCTGATTTTTTATATTTGATTTTCACGATGTCCATAATGGACATCTTTCCCGTCCGGCAATCCCGTGATATAATAAAATTGTTCGTTTACCCGATTGCCGTCGGGTTCTTTTTTTACCTTGTGGGGTTGCCGCCCCACAAGGCTTCTACGGTTGTTCCCAAAGCTTGAGCTATCAGGACGGCTGTTGCAACGTCTGGTACACGCTGCCTTTCTTCAGCTTCATAACGCTGATAGCCTCGCTCGGAAACATGGGATTTTCTTGCAATTTGTACTTGTGTAAAGCCCATATGTTCACGTATGTTTTTTAATTTATTCATACCACTTCCCACCCTTCTATATTTAACACGCCGTTTCGTTCGTTCCATAGTCTCAACACAGCACGCCGTTTCATTCGTGTCAATTTAAATTTGGAGGTATTTATGTCTACCTTTCATGAACACTTACGAAAATGTCGTCTATCAGGTAAAATCACACAAAAAGAATTAGCAAATTATTTAAAAGTCAGCGAACGCGCATATCAACATTATGAGGCTGGAAGCAGAGAACCATCTTATGATAAACTTATTGCCTTGGCAGATTACTTTGATATCTCCGCAGATTATCTTCTTGGCCGTACTGAGAATCCTAAGTCGCATAAATTATAGAGAAGTGTTTATTTCCCGGAGGACGATATCATGTTTGACTTTAGAACAAGACTTAAACAAATCAGACACCAATATAATATTGATGTCTCAGCAGATTATTTGCTAGGTCGTACTGACAACCCTAAATCACATAAATTATAAGAAATGTTTATGGTCCCCACATCATTGTGATGTGGGTTTTTCTTACTTTTGCATTTTACAAAGGTGTTATATATTTTACTATTAGCAAAAGCAGAAAGTGCTCATATGTCACTTTTTTGATCAAAAAAATTTACTATTGGAACTGCTAAGATACGGCTTAATTTTCTAGCAATAGCAGGTTTTGGAGTGCGTTGACCACTTTCATAACGATTATAAGTGGTTCGTGAAATACCTGCTTGATTTGCGACATCTGCTTGTGTTAATTTCTTATTTTTTCTTATATCAATAAGCCAGATACGAACCATTGGTGAAGTCCCCCTCCTTTAAAGTTATTATAGTGACATATTGTCACTGTGTCAATATGTCACTATAAATAGATTTTGATATGCTAAAATTAATAGGAGGTGGTAAAATGCTCCAACTAAAAACTATCCGGGAAAAAGCGGGAAAAAAGCAAGAAGAAATTGCAGATTTAATTGGCGTAGAACGCACTACATATAATCGCTATGAAAATGGTAATAGGCAATGTCCTTATGATAATCTTTTTAAGATTGCGGATATTTTTCATGTTTCTATAGATGAACTTCTTGGATATAAACCGTTGGATAAAGATTCGCATACGTCTCTATCCCATCTACAAAATACAAATGAACATGCACTTATAAAAAAATACCGCTCATTGTCTCCAGATGGACAAGAACGGATATTACATCAATGCAATTTAGAATTATTAGCTGAAGGATATAAACCGGCAGAAAAAGAATCCCCTGCCAGTTAATTATGTTTCCAAGGAACAAGAAATAAACTATATACTTCATAAAAGAAAGGATTTGTTTCAATGCCTTCAAAGAGTCTCAATTTCAAACTTTGCTTTCAAGCCCTAGATGATACTATAAGCGATATCTATACAAATACTCAAACTGAAAGGAAACAATTTTATGCTGAACAAGGTTTTTGTATGGCGGCTCAGCTTTTAGACATGATTAACAGTGCCAAACGAGAAGAATCTGAACAAAAAGTGGAGAACGATGTAAATGAAACCTGATGATATATTACGAGTAGATCAATTATTTATGTATGTAAAAGAAATCTTCAAAACTGCTTCTAAAAAGGTTAATTTGCAGAATATTAGAATTATTTCATATACAAAAAGTCGGAAATCGTTATATTTTAACGTGATTTCTCCAGAGAATTCTAAATGCCAAATTATATTATGGTGCCATAGCACATTATTAGAAACATTCCAAAATACTACGCTTTTTGAATATATTGACGCACGCGCAAATGTCCAAGGAATTCTTTCCGTCAATAAGTACAATAAACTAGTAATAGATGTAACAAAATTTGACCTGATTCAATCACATCCCAATCTTCCTCTTTTCTGTAATCGTATAGCAGTCATTTCAAATGCAAATAAAAACACAAAATATGATACAGGATTTGGTTTACAAGATTTTTTATGTTCCTTAAAATACGGCCAAGTAACCATTTTTGATGTAAAGATTTCTCATCCAGATGACATTGCTCGGTGTATTCGTAAAATTAATATAGGTAAAGATTATGATTGTATTTGTATTATCCGAGGAGGTGGCTCCGACAAAGAAATGGCTATCTACAATGAAAATGATGACCTTGCATTGTCTATAAAAAAATCAAAAATCCCTATTATTTTGGGCATTGGACATAAAAACAACACTTTTTCATTTGATAAATATGCCACTCAAGTGTGCATAAATCCAACAGCAGCAGCCTATTTTATCAATGAACGCTTTAAACAACTTCAAACTGATATAGAAAAAAAGATGCTATTATGCGAAAGCATTGCAGAAGCTAAAAGATAAGCTTATCGCCGATGCTGCAGAGTTACTAAATAAGCGTGTTCGTATTACCGGCACGATCCACTTTTATAATAAGAGTGGTATTATACAGCTCTAGGCAATGACAGCACCAGAAATCATAGGTCCATGTTCACATATCACCGAAATGCAGACCCTGACGCAATCATTGCCAAAAACAACTACCCAACAACCAAGATAAAAAAACTCCAAGAGCGTATATCAACTTCCAAGTTATGCACTACCGACGAGCACACACTCATAAAAAATTTTCGTTTACTTTCCCCTGATGGGCAGGAACGGATATTACATCAATGCAACTATGAAGTCTCACTTCTAAAACAGGAAAAACACGCATAATTCCTTTCCCACATCCAAAAAGTAAAATATAAAAGCTCCGAATAGAATTTGTTTTTCTATCGGAGCTTTATTGATATATAGGATGGGTTAATATTGCTCTGGAATACATGCTACATCATGATTACAAAACAGTTAAGAGGGTTCTCTATAGATACAGAGTAAAAACGCAGCACAAGCTAAATTTGAACGATTCTATAACATACAAAAAGTCCAGATGATATTTTCATTAAACCTTTTCAAAAGGTTTAACAAACAGTCACATTTAAACTATATAAGTGTCTAAAATAATATAGGTGCAATATCAATTTATTGATATTGCACCTATATTGCACCTAACGCCCCACGGCCTGTTATGTATAAATGGCTAAAGCCTTTATTTCTCTGGTGCGTCTGGCGCGATTCGAACGCGCGACCCACGGCTTAGAAGGCCGTTGCTCTATCCAACTGAGCTACAGGCGCTCGTATATAAACCTCATAAAAAATGACGCTTCGCTCCTGCATTTTCGCGGAATACGATTCGCCAACTTTTATTCATAATGGTCGGAGCAGCAGGATTCGAACCTGCGACCCCCTGGTCCCAAGCCAGGTGCTCTACCAAACTGAGCCATGCCCCGTCAACCACAAAATATATTATACAGAGCCATTGTCCATCTGTCAATGTTTTTCTAAAAGCAAAAAAGCAACCGCCGCATCACGATTGCCGAATCGATCAATTTTGCTGATTATTTTCCATTTGACGAATCAATTCGATCGCCCCGCGTCCCAGATGAACATTACGGGCAATCTCAGTGGTAGAGTAACCTTGCGCCAGCAGTTTTCTGGCTTGCATAGCCGGGGATACCTTACGGTGCCGCAGCGCTTCTTCAGCCCGGGCCGAAGAAGCCGGCCGCTCTTCCACTACCGTCGGTTCTGCGGGCAGCTCCGCCATAGCCGGCGCATAAAGCGGCGGCTGCGCAGCCGCCGGATCCGGCATCCTGACCGGCGAAACAGGCGTCGATTGACTATAAGCAGATCCCGCTGTCTCATCCAGCGTATCCTGCCCAGCGGCAATCGATGCGGAAAGCAACGCGCTAAATTCATCCGCATCAGTTCGTTCGCTGTCATTCAGCTCGGCCGCCTCACGCAATTCCGCCAGCTGACGATCCAATAAAGCGGAACGCTCATCTGCTTCAGCAATCAGTTTTTCCAGATGATCAATATGTCCTCCCATACGGGAAATAATTGCATCGGCCGAACGCTCCAGCTCATACCGCAGTTTTTCCGCTGCGGTTTCCATTTCCTCCGCATCGGCCCCCCGCTGTCGCTGATAGCGCAGCAATACTACAATCAAAGCCCCTATGATAATAAAAAAGCCTAAAACTTCTGTTGTCATTTCTCCGTCTCCTGCTATCAGAGCTTGATATCAATATTATGCCCGCGAAACGTATCCACAGCCATACGATCAGCTGCTTTTTCCGGCGCATCTTCCGGCTGCTGTCCACGGCGGTGTTGACCGCCGCCGGCGCCGCCATTCTTTCTCCGGCCGTCCGGATCGCTTTTGATTTTTCCATCTTCCACCCCATCCCGGGACCGCACCTGCTTCATCTTCAACCGCGCGTCTGCCTGTCCCCGGATCATTTCAAAATCCTGCTGCACCACTGCCTGCTGATTAATATTATGCTGCACCTGACTGACCTCAGTCGCCTTCGGCACCATAATCTGCAAATTCATCGGACTCAGATCCATCGCCATATTGCCGCACCCTTTCTTCTGGCATCAATAAGGGCCTGTCTTAACGAAGTCCTCTTCAACATAAAGCGTGCAATGCTTTTCTTCTGTCTGCACATTTTTCATCACGGAATTAATGGTCAACTTGACGCCCGGATACATCACCTCGCTAACCCGTACCCGGCCTTTCTTCATTGCATCCATCTCAGCTTCCATTTTATGGATTGCCGCCTCATTGCGCTCAATCAGTCCGGCCAGCGGAAACTGGGAACGAGTCATCGCACTGATCTGCTCTACCCGGTTTGGCGGCAGCTTCGACATATCAATCTTCCCCAGCGTATTCAATGCCTTGGTCAACTGTGACAACTTCTTTTTTGCTTCGGCATATTCCCGACAAGTCTCCTGATAGGTCCGCTGCAGCATCGGGTTCACGCCGACGGTAATTTTCGTCGACACATTCATTTGGTTGCCAATTACCTTGGCCCGAACCTCTTCCCCCGCCGCCAGAAAACCGCCCGTCACCAAGCCGCGCTTCCCTTCGACAATAACCATTTTCCCCGCGCGCAATTCCGAATGCAGTGAGACGTCGGTAATATAAATATTGCCGCCGGCTTCAATATCGGCATTTTCCGCAAAGCTGGCCCGCACATCTTTCTGCGCCTTGATTTTTCCGCGGTTCATGCCCTGTATGCCGCCGGAAACATAAACATTCGCAGCTTCAATCGTCGCGCCGCTGACCATCCCTTTAATCTCAACATCGCCGGTTGCCTTTACGGTAAATCCCGCCTGCACGCTGCCGCTAATCTGCACCGCGCCGGTAAAATTGATATTCCCGGTTGAAACGCCGACATCCCCCGAAATCGAGAGCTGCGGATCAATATTGATACGACTGCCATTATCAACAATCTGTCCTTCCACCGTTGCAATGAGTCGATTCTCCCCATCCGCCGCTGTATTCTTGCCTACGGGAAGCGGTTTTGGCTTACCCGGTTTTGCCGGCACCTCATCGCCATGCACATCGGTGCCAGGCGTTCCCAAAGTGTGGGGAATACGTTCCACCAATAATTCGCCCTTCTTCACCAAATGAAACAGCTTGAGATTCTTATAATCGACCTGATCAAATTTATTTTTTACCGGCCGGCCCTTATCGCCTAAATTAAACTTCCGGACAATTTGCGCGTCTTCTCCCTTGACCGGCGGCGTTCCCTTTGCCGCAGTAAAATCAGTCATCTCCGGAACGCAACGCTGGATGGCCCCCTGATCAATACCAAATACCACATGCTTAGCCTGCAAAGCCGACAAGACCATCTCTTCCGTCGGTGGTTTGGTATTGGCCTTAACATCAAAGTGAATGGCTGCCGTCAAGCGATCCTTGCTGACATCCACTTTAAACGTCGCAAACTCCCGCTTATCAGGCAGTTCTCCCTCGGCTTTGATGCCGGCCGGCAACTCCATCTCCGAAGTAACCGACGCCTCAAAATGATCCGCCAGCTTCTGCGGCGTGCCGGCGGCTTCCCGCACAGTTCGGGCCAACAGCTCAATGTCATAATCCAAGACGCCGTATTCTTTGAGAATCTGCCGCATATCAGACAACTCAAACAGCAGACCGCTGTCTCCGGAAGGATACACGGTTAAGAAAACGCCATCTTCTTTAAATTGAAATAAATAACCGGCCTCTTCACCGCCAACCGTAGAAACCTTCTTTTCATCCTCCATGATACGCATCCTCCTCAAGCCGCCCTATCTGCAGCTGCTATATCAGACTCGATTTAACCCGGGACAGATAACCACGAAGGCGAAACACAGCCTTCGTATGGAGCTGGCAAATCCGCGCTTCTGACAAATGCAGGATCAGGCTGATCTCGCGCAGAGTAAGTTCTTCATAATAATACAGCGAAACAACTTTCTTTTCTCTTTCCGGCAACCGGTCAATGGCAGTGGCCAAAGTATCCTGCAGTTCGCGAAATTCTATACTTGCCGAAGGATCAATCAGCCCGTCATCGACAGACTCTGCACGTATGTATTCTTCCAAGGGAATCACCGTAGCCACATTCAGCTGGCCCACCAACGCCTGAAGTTCGGGAACCATGATACCCAGCGCTGCGGCAATTTCCTCATCGGATGCCGTTCTCCCCAGCTTGCTTTCCAGCTGACTGACCGTCTGCTCATATTTACGGATTTTCTGTCTAAGAGACACCGGAATCCAGTCCTTCGAGCGCAAATAATCCAGCATTGCACCGCGGATCCGCACGCCGGCATAAGTTTCAAACTTATTTCCCCGTCGATAATCGAACCGTTCGATCGCATCCAAAAGGCCGAAATAACCACTGCTAATGAGATCATCCCGGTCGACATGCGACGGCAGACTAATAGCCAGCCGTCCGGCAATAATATTCACCAGTGTCAGATAATGTTCGACAATCTGATCGCGCAGCGCCTTATCATGGTTTGTCTGATAAGCATTCCAAAGAGAAGCCATATCCTGATTGCTATCTGCTGTTGTCATAGATACGATTTCCCCCTCTCCGCTGCATCGTTATCCATGTATTATTCCTGCGGCGGCACCATGTGTTTCACCTCATCCGCTAACGGTTTAAAAGCGGTCTCCGCCGAATTGTCCGCAGCCAATGAGCCCGCTTCCATTCCGGCTGCGGTTCCGGCCGTCTCCCCGGTCACATCATCATCGACCGCATCAACGCCCTCGGTAACAGATTCATCCCGGCTGATCCATTCTTGATGCGCCGCCTCCTTATGATTCCTCCGATAAAACCACTCCAGGCAAAAAGACAACAAAAATACCAACCCGCCAACCATCGCACAGCCGACAAGCGCGCGAAAAAACATTATTTCATAACGAGCCCCCACCTGGAATCCCGCGAAAACAACGACCATGGCAGCAACAGCTGCCGCAGCCAGCGATATTCTGATGTTGAAAAAAAGTTCATTATTCACTATAATTCCTTCTCGCCTTTATCAATCGTTTTTACCCGATAGATCCCGGTTTCCAGATCAATCTGTACCGTGCGGCCATATGTACCGCCGGTGTCTTCCGCTACCAGGCGGATTTTCAATTCCTGCAGAATCTTTTTTGCCGCCTCGGCATTTCTGAGGCCTACCCGCATGATATCCGTGGCATTTGCAAACGCAAACATCTGCGCGCCGCCAGCCATCTTGGCCACCAGACGGCTGCGTGAAGCTCCCAGCTGCAGCAAATCGCCGAGCATCAACGGCAAACCGGTATCGGCAAATTTTGCCGGATTTTCACTGGCCCGCGATTGTTTGCTGTCCGGCAGCATGATATGCAGCAGCCCGCCAACTTTCGCCTGAGGATCATACATGGATATACCAATGCAGGAGCCAAGTCCATAACTTATAATTGTCGCTGGTCCGCGGCCGACTTTATAATCGGCCATTCCCACCCGAATCAGTTCTGGCATATCACTCAACTCCCACCGCCGACAAAATCGTTTCTAAAGAACCCGGATCGGGAACCAG
>Ga0183095_11157_pt1 | contig 28617 bp, 25 predicted proteins | sample BioMet4_FD_130346 | JGI IMG/M metagenome (GOLD analysis project Ga0183095, IMG submission 130346) | Microbial communities from bioreactor (seeded with sewage sludge) at LBNL, California, USA - Biofuel metagenome 4 (v2) (version 3) | ecosystem: Engineered > Bioreactor > Anaerobic > Unclassified ...
CCGTTGGATAAACTTGAAAAGGAAATGAAAAAAGAGATAAAGGAAGGTTGGGAAATAAAGACGCTGGGGGAGGTGTGCGAGATAAAAGGCGGTTCTACACCACTAAAAAGCAATACTTCTTTTTGGAGCAATGGCAATATCCCTTGGTTTACGGTTGAAGATATTCGTAATCAAGGAAGAATTATTAATAGAACACAACAACATGTAACTTCTTTGGGAGCTGAGCGATTAACCAAATTCCCTAAAGACACTATTTTATTGTGTTGTACTGCATCAGTAGGTGAATTTGCTATAACAAATATTGAACTTACATCAAATCAACAATTCAATGGATTGATGATTAAGGACAAAAGTGTACTTTATCCTCAATACCTTTTTTACTTTGTTTCAACATTACAAGAAGAACTTTTAAAACTAAGCGGGAAAACAACAATAGATTTTGTATCGAGAAACAAAGTTGCATCAATTAGAATCCCTCTCCCCCCTCTCTCAGAGCAACAACGTTTAGTCTCACTTCTTGACCAAGAGTTTGCAAAGATTGATGCTATGAGCGAGAATGCCGAAAAGAATCTACAAAATGCAAAGGATTTGTTCGATATAATCCTAGATAATAAAATGTCGTTGAAAAATGGATGGAAAGATATGTCACTAGACGAGCTCTGCCTTTTAGTAACAGATGGTACTCACAAAACTCCTAAATATAAAGAAACAGGTATACCTTTTCTCTCTGTTAAAAACATCACTAAAGGTTATATTGACATGGAAGACACTCGATTTATTTCAGAGGAAGAACATCGAGAAATTTCCCAAAGATGTTGTCCTAAGTATGGAGATGTACTATTGTCAAAAGTTGGTACAACCGGTGTGGCAAAAGTTATTGATATAACAGATGAATTTAGTATTTTCGTTAGTTTGGCTTTGCTAAAACCTAAAACCAATATTATAAAGAATACTTTTTTAGAATACGCATTAAATTCTCCTTATGCAAGAAAGCAATCTGCTAAATATACAAGAGGCACTGCAAATAAAAACTTCGTTATTAAAGACATCAAGAAAGTAATATTGCACGTACCTCCTATCGAAGCGCAAGATTCTATTATGAAACAATTAGAAGATATTGTTTCAATATGTCAGGCTATTGAATCCAATTATACCTCTATTATCTCCAATTGCCACTCCCTCAAACAATCCCTCCTTCGTAAGGCTTTTAACGGCGAACTATAAATATAAAGAGAAATGGAAAGAATGTACGCATATACTGATGAATCCGGTGCTTTTGGATGGGCATTAGGAAAAGGCTCCTCTTCTCATTTCGTTATTTCTGCGATACTTGTAAAGGAAAGCCAACGACAAGAGCTAACAGTCAAGCTTGAAGATATCAGAAAGAGGTATTTTGGCCAAGGTGAAATGAAGTCTTCTAAAATTGGAAAGGATGCAAAAAAGCGAAGAAAACTTTTAGGCGAATTGGTTGATTTGCCTTTCAATGTTTTTGCATTGGTCTTTGATAAAAAACTAATGATTGACTATAAAGGGCCTCAATATAAGCAGACATTCTATAAATTCTTAAACAATATAGTTCACAAGGAACTTAGACATGCTTTTTCTGATTTAATTGTAGTTGCAGATCAAATAGGCGGCAGTGACTATATGCAAAGCTTCTCTGAGTACTTCAAAAATAATTCCGCCCAACCAGATCTATTTGGAAACGCATGCTTTATGTTTTGTAAGAGTGATAATAGCCTTTGTATTCAGTTGGCAGATATTATTGCTGGAAGTATAGCGAGAAAATACGATGAATTGTATGTTAATGAAGAAGATAGGGACTTCACACCAATTTTTATAAAAAAATGCATTCGTATCCAACCATACCCTCTAACATGGGACACATACAAAATTGAAAAAAGCCCTTTAGCCAAAGAATACGATAAGGACGTAGCAATGATTTGTTTCAAGCAATCTGTTGATTTCATCAACCAGCATAAAGATGATAGTTCAATAGAAAGACAGAGCCAAATAATCACGTTAAAGTACTTGCTATTCAGATTCATGAACAATGATTTAAGGAAATATATATCTACAAAAGAGCTTAAAAGACAACTTGTAAGCACTGATATGAAAGAACTATCAACACATGAATTTCGGAATAAAATTATTGCTAAAATGCGAGATGAGGGAGTAATACTTGCTAGTTCGCCCACTGGTTACAAAATTCCATCTAAAATAAGCGAATTGTATGACTTCGTGAATCATGGCACATCAATAATAGCTCCAATGCTTTCTCGCTTAAAAAAATGTTACGACCTTATCAAATTAGGAACAGACAATGAGTTGGACTTGCTAGAGCAAATACAAGACAAACATTTAAAAAAACTAATCAAAGAGTATAATTCATAATGAACGAATCACAGACACGTCACGACAAGATTGACCCCAAGCTGGCATCGAGCGGCTGGGGAAAGGTCAACGACTCCTATGTCTTGACCGAAGTGCATCTGACCAAAGGTCGCATCTCTACATCGACCAAGCAGAAGCCATTGATAGCCGACTATGTGCTCCGCTACAAGGGCGTGAAGCTCGCCGTGGTGGAGGCCAAGAGTGACGAGAAGCCTGTGAGCGAGGGTGTGGCACAAGCCAAGCTTTACGCCGAGAAACTAAAGATTCGCTATACCTATGCGACCAATGGCGACAAGATTTATGCCATTGACATGGAGACTGGCGAGGAGGGGGAAGTGGTCGCCTTTCCGACACCCGAAGCGTTGTGGACCAACACCTTTGCCACCGTCGATGCATGGCGCGACACGTTCAACACCCAACCGTTCTATAGCGATGGTAGCCGACAACCGCGCTACTATCAGGAGATAGCCGTAAGCCGTGCCTTGGAAGCGATAAGCAAGGGACAGAAGCGAATATTGCTCACCCTTGCCACGGGTACGGGCAAGACATTCATTGCCTCGCAGATAGCCTACAAACTATTCCAAACGAAGTGGAACATCAAAGGCACGGACAACCGCCCGAGGGTGTTGTTCCTTGCCGATCGCAACATCCTTGCCAACCAAGCCTTCAACGACTTCTCCAATGGGTTTAAGATAGACGCGTTGAAGCGAATCAAACCGAGCGAGATAAGCAAGGAGGGGCGTGTGCCCACCAATGGTAGCATCTTCTTCACCATCTTCCAAACCTTCCTGAGCGGTGATAGAGAGGAGGGTTATTTCGGACAATACCCCAACGACTTCTTCGACTTGATCATCATTGACGAGTGCCACCGGGGTGGGGCGAAGGACGAGAGCAGTTGGCGCAAGATATTGGAATACTTTGAACCAGCCGTTCAACTGGGTCTGACCGCCACACCGAAGCGTGATGCGAACGTGGATACTTACCAGTATTTTGGCAAACCGGTGTATGAATATTCATTAAAGGAGGGCATTGACGATGGTTTCCTGACTCCCTTCCGCCACTCGAAGATGCAGAGCAACATCGACGATTACATCTACACCTCCGACGACGAGGTGGTGAGCGGTGAGATAGAGGAGGGAAAGACCTACACCGAGACCGACTTCTATCAAGGGAAGATAGAGATCAAGGAGCGTGATTGGGCTCGCGTGCGTGAGTTCATGAAGTATATCAAGCCCGACGAGAAGACCATCGTGTTCTGCTATACCCAGAACCATGCCGGGCAGATACGCGACATGATCAACCAGGTGCATCATGGCAACCCCAACTATTGCGTGCGTGTCACTTCCAACGATGGTGCCATAGGCGAGCAATATCTAGCCGACTTCCAAGACAACGAGCGCACGATACCTACCGTGTTGACCACCTCGCAAAAGCTATCCACCGGTGTGGATGCGCGCAACGTGAGGAACATCGTGTTGCTTCGCCCGGTGAATAGCATGATTGAGTTCAAGCAAATCGTGGGTCGAGGAACGCGTATCTACGAGGGTAAGCATTTCTTCACCATCTACGACTTTGTACACGCCTACGAGCACTTTGCCGACCCGGCATGGGACGGCGAGCCGGTGTGTAGCAAGTGCGGCAACGACCCATGCACCTGCAAGAAAAAGTCCCGTCCATACGAGATCGTCGAGGATGAACGAGAGGATAGTGCAGGGGAAGAGACGCCACATGATGAGGAGGTGTGCCCCATTTGTGGAAAGAATCCTTGCGAGTGCGAGATGCCCGAGAAGTTGGAGGTGAGACTCTCTGACGGCCACACCCGAAAGATCAAGCACATCAAGACGGATATGTTTTGGGGAGCCGATGGCAAGCCGGTGACCGTGGAAGAGTTCTTGAATGCGATGTTCGGCAAACTACCGGAGTTCTTCACCTCCGTAGAAGAGTTGAAAGCGAAGTGGGGTGATCCCGACACGCGCAACACCTTGCTTGAACAGATGGACGATGCCGGTTATGGCATGGATGTGTTGAAGCAGGTACGCACCGTGATCGACGCGGATAATAGCGACCTCCTTGACGTGTTGGAATATATTGCGTACGCCATTGAGCCTATGGAGCGTGCCGAGCGTGCCAAGCAGACCGAAGCCTTCAAGGGAAGTCTGGCAGGGCAACATCAAGCCTTCATCGCCTTCCTTAGCAATCTATATGTAGAGGTTGGTGTCGAGGAACTCGCCAAGGACAAACTACCCGAAATCTTGAAAATGAAATATGGCTCGGTAATAGATGGTATACATGCTCTTGGAGATATAGATAGAGTTAGAAGCGTCTATTACGGATTCCAGCGTGCATTGTATCAGTAAAACAAACAAGCCTACCCCATCCAAAATCACTTCATATTTCTTTACGCGCGATTACTACCCTTTCGCACTGCGATTACTATCCTTTGGCACCGCGATTAGTACTTAAACGCGGTGCGTTTACGGCCTAAACGCACCGCGAAAGGATAGCTATCGCACGACCATTAGGCATCAATCGCAAAGCGATCGATAACCATCCATGGTTTTACCTGCCATTAGTATATCAAACGCAACATTCTCCTCGATTTTTGAATGATGCCATTACATAGTATTTCTGAAATCAAAAGAATATCTGGATGAATATTATTGACAATAATGTATCTACCAGATGATATAACGAGATACAACTTGAAAGGATGTGTCGCTCCACTACGCTCTTTTGCAAGCAAAATCAATTATGCCAATATTCATAGCTCTACCATGAGCTATGAATATTGGCACACCTAAAAAGACTCACCCCCCGAGTGTCCATAAATGGACAATCGAGGGATGAGAAATCTTTAAATAGATTAAGGTTTGAGACTTAGATAGCTGCCGTATAGATCCAATCGTATACGTAGCTTACTACACCGAAGGCTACGATGCCCAATGTGCAGATGGCCAAAGCCAACTTTGTGTTGAAGTGGCTCTTGAAGGTCGGGAGTGGGTTCTCATTGTGCTTGATGAACATTGCCTTGACAATGAGCAAATAGTAGTAAAGACTGATGACCGTGTTGACCAAGGCAATAAGTACTACCGCATAGATGGTTGCTCCCATAGCGGTGGTGATCTGTGCACCTTCGGCGGCGGCCATGAAGGCGAAGAACTTGGAGAACATACCGGCAAATGGAGGAATACCACCAAGAGAGAACAACGCGATGGTCATGATGAATGACAAGCGTGGGTTGGTTTGGTAGAATCCATTGTAGCTATCGATGCGTACGGTACCATCATTGTGTTCCTCAACGGCAGAGATGATGGTGAAGACGGCAAGGTTGGCTACCACATAAATAAGGATATAATAAGCCAAAGCCGTTACACCCATGGCTGAATTGCCTACCACGGCAAGCATGATATATCCTGCCTGAGAGATAGAGCTAAAGGCCATGAAGCGTTTGAGGTCTGTCTGATGGATAGCAAAGAGGTTGGCAATGGTGATGGAAAGTACGATGACGATCATCAACATATATTGCCAGTATATTACCATCGGAGCAAAAACCTTCATCAAGATGGCGCACAACGCAAAGGCGGCGGCACCCTTAGAGATAACGCTCAGATAGCCGGTAACTGTTGTTGGTGCACCCTGATATGTATCGGCGGTCCAGAAATGGAATGGCACAAGAGAAATCTTGAAGCCTAGTCCACTAAAGAAGAACACCATGCCAATGATATTCATAGGCGAAGCGGTGATCTTTCCAACCATATCCTCGAAGTAAAGCGTGCCGGTAGAGCCATACAGGAAGCTGATGCCATAGAGCATGATGCCTGATGAGAACACGGCCGTGAGGATGAACTTAGCACCTGCTTCGGCAGAGTTATGACGATATTTGTCGAAAGCCACAAGGGTGGACATTGGCACCGAGGCCAACTCAAGGCCGAGGAAGAACAACAAGAAGTTGTTGGAGCTTACCATGAAGTTCATACCAACCAGCGTGGAGATGACCAACAGATAGAACTCGCCTTCCTTGAAGGCCGTATCCTTACGCTCCAGCCACTCGCGAGCCTGAACGACCACGATGAGTGTACCAAAGGCCAGGATGGTCTTAATCACTCCGATAATCGGGCTTGTGATGTACATTCCACCAAACGTTGTGGCGGCTTCCGTAGGGAATATGTTGATGAAGATATGGGCCAACAAGAGTACGGACACCAATGGATTGAACCACCGACGTTGCGTGTCTGTGCCGGGCTTGAATGAAGTGAAGAGGTCCACGAGGAAAACGATGACAAGGATTGCCATGAGCGTCACCTCGGGAATCATATTGAGAAATTGACTATAATCGATATTCATAATCATCTATTGTTCTGAATTATTGACTTTCCTTGATTACAAGCCTGCAATGGCGCCACTTGACATGATGTGATGTACCATAGGAGCTACGGCATCGTTGATGATGTTCTGTGCCCAGAGAGGGAATGTTCCGAGTCCGGCAACACAGAAGATAAGACCACCAACGGCTAAGCGCTCGTCCCATGTGGCATCAGTAAGCTTATAGAAGCTCTGATCTGGAACCTTCTGATAAAGGATCTTGCCAACGACACGGAGGATATAAACGGCCGTGATAACGATGGAAGTAGTGGCGATGATGGTAGCCGTGCGATGGAACACATCGTTCACCTGGAAAGAACCAACGAAGATATTCATCTCGGCTACGAAGCCAGAGAAAAGAGGAAGACCAAGGTTGGCAAGACCAGCGACTACATAAGCCACGGCAAGGAAAGGCATAACCTTCATCAAACCACCCAAGCGACGAACGTCACGTGTGCCGGCACGGTGGTAGATCATGCCGATGACGGCAAAGAAGAGGGCTGTCATCAAACCGTGTGAGAGCATCTGAAGTACGGCACCGGTAACGGCGGTCTTGGTCATCATCAAGATGGCGAAGAGCACGAGACCACAGTGTGACACCGAAGAATAAGCATTGATATACTTCAAGTCGGTTTGTACACAAGCAGAGAGTGCACCATAGACTACCGAGATAGTGGTCAGGATAAGGAATATCCAAGAGAGTTCACGAGCAGCATCGGGCAATAGGAACATGGCGATGCGGAAGCAACCGTAGCCTCCGAGCTTCATAAGCACACCGGCATGTAGCATGGACACGGCAGTAGGGGCGGATGCATGACCATCGGGAGACCATGTGTGGAATGGGAAAAGCGCACCAAGGACACCGAAACCAATGAATATGAAGGGGAAGAACACCTTCTGGATGGCCACCGGAATGGAATTGCTCTGGGCAATTGCCAAGACGTCCATGGTGTAAATACCACTGTATTGTCCATTGAAGAAGTAGATGCCAAGGATGCCAAGGATAAGCAATGCGGAACCACCCATGAGCATCAGCGTAAGTTTCATGGCCGAATACTCCTTGGGACCGGTACCCCACACACCGATAAGCAGGTACATTGGGATAAGAGCCACCTCATAGAACATGAACATCGTGAACAAGTCCTCAGTAATGAAGAATCCGAACACACCAGAGCTCAGCAACGTGAACCAAAGGAAGAACTCCTTCTGCATGGGGTGATGTTGCCATGAGGCGAATGTGCCGGTAAACACGATGACGGCCGAAAGGAGTATCATCACAACGGAGATACCATCCACACCGGTGCGGAAATAGATGTTGAGCGGCTTGAACCAAGGAATGGCATCACCGAAGAGGAATGGTGCTACGTCAGCAGACAGGGTGTGACGTGCATCGACAAAGGCGAAAACCAAATAGATGGCCAAGGCTAATAAAGCCGAGGAGCCGACAACCATGACACCGCGAACCTGCTTGTCATTGCGGGCAAGCCAAAGCGCCAGGAGCATCACGATGGGTATAACGACGAATAATGTTAGAAAAGTCATTATCTTATAGTATTCTTATTGTATTATTCTGAGAACTTAGATGCATAGCAAGATGAGCGTCAGAGCTACACTACCGGTGATGAACCACACGGCGTATTGTCGCACGTCACCACTCTGCCAAGGACGGATGGTCTCACCAGCCTCCTGTGTTGCCCATGCGGTGAAGTTGAACGTACCGTCAATGACATGGCGGTCGAACCAAGCGATAGGCATAGAGATGCAACGGAAGACAACCTTATGGGTAAAGAATTGCCAAGCATTGTCGATATAGAAGCGGTTGAGTGCTGCCTTGTGAAGTTTGGGCATGCGACGCTCGAGCATAGCGGGCACGGGGTTCTTACCACTCTTGTACATCCATGTGGCGAGGCTGATACCGATAATAGCTACGGCGATGCTAAGCCAAGCAACGGGACTCCATGTCCAGAATTGCCATGTCTGAAGGGCGATATCCTCGCTCTCGCCGTTGGCGGTAACGAAATGTCCGAATGGAATCATACCGGCGAAGACGCTGATGATGGCAAGGAACACTAATGGGCCCCACATCACGAAAGGCACCTCCTGAGGACGACGACGATTGTTTGGATCCTGCTCATAGTAGGAATTACCCCAGAAGATGAGGTAGTAGAGACGGAACATATAGAAAGCCGTCATACCAGAAACAAGCGTCATGAAGAAGCCCATGAACGGAGAGAAGTGGAAAGCGGCCGAAACGATCTCGTCCTTGGAGAAGAATCCGGCGAATGGAGGAATACCACTAATAGCCAAACAACCAATAAGGAAGGTGATATTAGTGATAGGCATATACTTGCGAAGTCCGCCCATGTACTGGTAGAAGTTCGACCCCACGATCACGATGATAGCTCCAGAGCAAAGAAAGAGGAGCGCCTTGAACATGGCGTGTGTGAAGAGGTGGAACATGCCGGCCATATAGCCAACACCACCCTCACCTGTCAACTCTGTACCAACGCCAAGGGCTACGAGCATATAGGCAATCTGTGAGATCGTAGAAAATGCAAGACCACGCTTGATGTCGCTCTGAGCGCAAGCCACGGCGGCGGCATAGAAGGCCGTAAAGGCAGCGATGTAAGCCACATAGTGGAGTGTGTCGGGAGCGTATTGGATCCAAATGGGGAACAATGAGGCTACCTGGTAAACACCAGCAACAACCATCGTAGCGGCATGGATAAGGGCACTAACTGGCGTAGGACCTTCCATGGCGTCTGGCAACCAGATGTGCAATGGGAACATAGCACTCTTACCAGCACCACCGATGAACATCAGGAACAAGGCCATTGGCAACACCCAAGCGGCACCAGGAAGATTGTTCATCATGCCACCGTCCACATTGAGGTCGTAATTGAACGTCCCCACGTAGAAGCTATAGAACAAGATACCGATGAGGAAGAACAAATCGGCAAATCGTGTAACGATAAATGCCTTCTTAGAAGCCGCAACGGCAGAGTGCTTGGGATAGTAGAAACCGATGAGGAGGTAAGAACAAACACCCACAAGCTCCCAGAACATATACATCTGGAAGAGGTTGGTGGCCACCACCAAACCCAACATTGACATGGTGAAGAGTGAAAGGAATGCGTAGAAACGCTGGAATCCCTTCTCATATCCTTCCTTCTCATAGTGCTCATCGCGCTCGGCCATATAGCCAAAGCTATAGATGTGCACCATCGAAGAGACGGTGGTGATGACAACGAGCATCATCACACTAATAGGCGAAAGACGGAAACCAATCTTGAAGAGCAACTCGGCGTTGAAGATATTCTGACCAAAGTCGAGCCATGTGAAATTGAATATCGTCAACGTGGGATATACGCCACTGGCCAGACGACCATTGATGACATCAACTTGTTCGAATGGTGTGACGATGTGTCCTGTATAGAAGAAGTACTTATAAGCCGTGTACAAGCTCATGCCCCAAAGGCTGAGCAACACCGCCGTACCGATATATCCAGCTACGGGCTTCTTCATCTTCATGCCAAGAAGGCCGAGAAGAAGGAAGCTGAGTAATGGAAGTAGGAGTATCAAAAACGAATAACTGTAATCCATAGCGCGTTAGAATTTCATGTTTTGGATGCTGTTCACCTGATCACTATGATAGTTGCGGTAAACGTTGATGATGATTGCCAAGGCTACGGCGGTCTCGGCGGCACTCACTCCGATAGAGAACAATGTGAAGAACATACCCTCAAATTGTGCTGGATAGAAGTAACGGTTGAACACGACGAAGTTTAAATCCACGGCGTTAAGCACCAACTCAATGGAAATGAGCATGGCGATAAGGTTGCGTCGTGTAACGAAACCAAACACACCGATGAAGAAAAGTATTGCGCTAAGCGCTAACATAAACTCTACTGGAATCATTTCTTGTCCTCCTTTCTGGCGATCATAACGCCACCGATGATACAAGCCAAAAGAAAAACGGATATCAACTCAAAGGGCAACACGTACTGATACTTGTCGCTACCCACAAGAGCGGCACCAATTTGCTTCATTGGAACCTCCACATGAGTGATGGTATCAAGTTTCACACTTGATAGAAACTCTGTCTTGACATAAACGAATGCAACTACTGCCAAGCCTGCAAGTGCAACGATCGCGCCTTGAACGACACGAATTCCCTTGAGTCTTTCAACAAGTCCTTGCAGAGAACGCTTGGACATCATGCTGATGGCAAAGATATAAAGGATTGTGATACCACCGGCGTAGATGCTGATCTGAGCGGCGCCAAGGTAGGTATAATCCATGAGGAAATAAAGTCCTGCGATGCCGAAGAGCACGAAGAGCAGGAATGTAGCCGCCCTCATGATACGCTTCGTCACTACGGACAAAACAGCTGAGCCAAGTATGACTACAGCGAGAATACAAAAAACGATGATATTGGCCATAATCTATATTACTTGTCTTACTTTGTTTTAGTATTAAACTTGCCAATCGTGAGTGGTGCGCCACCATCGATGAGATTAGGAAGGCTTCCACCCTCATAAACCTCCTTGTCGAGATGAAGCACTAGCTTACTACGATCGAAAACAGCGTTCTCGAAATCGTTGGTAAACTCGATGGCATCGAAGTTACAAGCGTTAACGCAGAGCTGACAGAACATACAATCACCGAGATCGTACTGGTAGTCGTCAAGCTTCTTTTTCTTCTTGCCCGTCTCTGGATCGGTATCCATGTGGGCAGTAATCTTGATGGTATCGTTAGGGCAAGCCTTCTCACAAAGTGTGCAAGCGGTACACTTGTAGGCTCCTTCCTCGTCGCGTTTGAACACAAGACGGCCACGGAAGCGTGGGGAAACGTGTAGTGTAGTCTTGCGGTTCTCAGGATATTGTTCGGTCGATTTCGGTGTGAAATACTCAACAAGAGTAGTCTTCATACCCACGGCGAGCGTCTTTACTCCCTCGACAATGTCCTGAAAATAATTTTTATCGTTGTATGCCATGATAATATTTTATTTAAGATACCAGCCTAATGCTACACAAACCGTCATGATGACGAGGTTGAGCAATGAAAGCGGCATAAGGTATTTCCATTCCAATTTCAAGATTTGGTCGATACGAAGACGTGGGAATGTCCATCGAATCCACATCAGCAACCAAACCACCGCGAACGTCTTGCCAAAGAACCAAACGATTCCAGGGATATAGTTCATCACGGTGTCAAATCCCTCAACACCAATATTGAGTGGTGCCCATCCTCCAAGGAATACGGCGGTAGCGATACCGGCGATAACAAAGAGGTTGAGGTACTCGGCCAGATAGTAGAAACCGAAGCCCATACCAGAATACTCGGTGTGGTAACCAGCAACCAACTCGCTCTCGGCCTCGGCCATATCGAACGGGCCACGGTTAGCCTCAGCATTACCAGAGATAAGGAAAACGAGGAAGGCGATCAATGCGGGAATATGTCCCTTGATGATCAACCAGTTCCAAGGACCTGTCTGTGCTTCCACGATACCACTAACTTGCATGGTACCTGTGAGTGTAACGGCGGTGACAAGGCAAAGTCCCAATGACATCTCATAAGAGATAAGCTGAACGGCTCCACGCATGGCGGAAACGACCGAATACTTATTGTTACTACCCCATCCTGCGAAGAACACACCCAAAACGCCGATAGACGAAATGGCGGTTACGAGGAATATACCTACATTGAAGTCAAGGATCTGTGCACCATTGTTCCAAGGAAGGAAGGAAAACGTGCCTACGGAGGCAATGATCACAAGCATCGGCGCAAGGTAATAAAGCATCTTGTCGGCCTTGTCAACCGTGAAGATCTCCTTGATAAGCATCTTTATCACGTCGGCAAACACCTGGAAGATACCCCAAGGACCTACGCGCATCGGGCCTAAGCGGCACTGGAAGTAGGCGCAGACCTTACGCTCCATGAATATCAGGACAATAGCGATGACCGCATATGCCGTGAGGATGAGTACGCCAATGATGACACACTCTATCAAAACCGTCCAAAAGTTGCCCAATCCAAGCGTAACACGCAAAAGCTGGTCAAACCAATTGGTTACTATACTAAAATCAAACATATTGTGTTGTCTCTTTAATTGCTAATCGATTTTGGATTTTAGTATTATCTATCCAAGTCAGGAATTACAAAGTCCACGGCGGCGCCAGTGGCGATAAGGTCAGCAATCTTCTGACCACGAAGCATCTTGTCGAAGGCACCAGCAAGCGTAAGACCCATAGGACGCATCTTCACGCGATATGGACTCTTGTCGCCACGGCTATCAAGGTAAACGCCGAACTCGCCGGCACCACCCTCAACAGAGAACCACCATTGTCCTTCAGGAACCTTGATGATTGGCTTCTGCTTGATATAATATTCACCTTCGGGAATGTTATCGATAAGTTGCTCGATGATGTCAAGACTCTGATAGAGCTCGTTGATGTGCACCATGTAACGATCCATAGAGTCGCCATTGATACCAACGATCTCATTGAACTTCACCTTATCATACAATGCATATGGGTGATTCTTGCGCACGTCATTGTGCCATCCAGAAGCACGGCCGGCGGGACCAGTGAAACCATAGTTGATGCTATCGGTCATATTGAGTGGTCCAACGCCCTCAAGACGTCGGTGAGTGATCACATTGTCACCAAACACGTCGAGGTATTCCTGAATCATCGGACGGAGATACTTGCAGAGCTTCTTGGTGTTTTCCACAAAGTTGGGATCGATATCGTCCTGCAATCCGCCAATACGATAATAGTTCTGAATGAGTCGTCCACCGGTAGTCTCCTCCATGACGTTAAGCACGTGCTCACGATCCCTCATGCAATAGAGGAATGCGGTCAAGGCGCTCAAGTCCTGTGCACAAGTGCCAAGGAATAACAAGTGATTGTCGATGCGTTGCAACTCATCCATGATGGTGCGGATATAGAGAATCCTATCGCTCAACTCGATGCCCATAGCTTCCTCGATGACGCCCACCAAAGCATGGCGATGGTGCATGGCGCAGAGGTAGTTGAGACGATCGGTGAGTGCCAATGTCTGGGGATAAGTCATATCCTCCATCATCTTCTCCATACCACGGTGGATATATCCGAGGTGTGGGTACACACGCTTTATGGTCTCGCCGTCGACGATAGTCTTCAGACGAAGCACACCGTGTGTAGATGGGTGGTTAGGGCCAAAGTTGATGACGTAGTCGTCTGAATCAAAAAGTTGATGACGTGTCTCCACCAATTCACCATTCTGGTCAAGGTTCCACTCCGATGTCCAGTCTGTTTCCGGCTCATCGGTCATAGGGAACTGATTGGCCTCAGGACTCATGTCGAAGTCCTTGCGAAGAGGATAGCCTGTGAAATCGTTGCGCATGAAAAGACGACGCATGTCGGGATGGCCCAAAAACTTGATGCCAAGGAAGTCGAAGACTTCGCGCTCCAACAGGTCAGCGTCTGCCCATAGTTTGATGACCGAAGGAATGACATATTCGTCACCAACGGTCTTCGCAATCTGCTTCACCGACATACGCTCGTGCGATGCGGTGTTCTCAAGAATATAGATGCAACCCAAGCCCTCCTCAGGCCCAAAGTCTTCACCTATTATAGTAACCAAGTAATCGAAATGCTGGTCTCGCTTCAGCTTTTCCATCTCATCGGAAAAGCGGTCGAAGCCGAATTCTTTGTTATCTAATTTCATAGTATTCCGATAACCTTATTTAGTTTCTGATGTTGTTTCCGTAGTAGCATTGCCTGCTTCTATCTGCTGAATCTCATCACCGAGATGTTGCAAATCCTCTTCCGATGGTGCGCAATCCACAATGATTGGCTTCTTTTGACCAAGCATATCTGCGGCAATATTGCCGTTACTCAATCCGTGAAGACCGCCCTGTTCCAAGCTTTGCTCACGCTCCTCGCTTGTCATCTTATGGTTAGCACCACCAAAGAATTTCTCAACTTTGATCTTTCTCTGAAGTTGCATCATGCCATATAATATTGCCTCTGGTCTTGGAGGACATCCTGGAATGTACACGTCAACAGGTACAAGTTCCTCTATACCGCGAACCACGCTATAGCTCTTCTTGAATGGACCACCACTAATGGTGCAACCACCTACGGCTACCACATATTTCGGCTCGGCCATTTCATCATACAGGCGCTTGAACACAGGAGCCATCTTATTGGTGATTGTACCGGCGCACATGATAAGGTCTGCCTGACGTGGGGAGTTACGTGTCACCTCGAAACCAAAACGCGAGAAGTCGTAACGGGCGCAACCTACGGCCATGAACTCAATACCACAACATGAGGTACCAAACGTCAATGACCAGGGAGAGTTGCTTCTGCCCCAGTTGATAACGGCATCAAGTGAACCAAGTACTACATTAGTACCTCCCTGGTTCAGCTCCTCAGCTATTCTTTCTAAACTATCGTTATCTTTGAAATCCTCGTAAGGGATACTCTTGATATTGGCTCTTTTGCTTACTTCCATTCCAGTGCTCCTTTCTTCCAGGCGTATGCCAAACCAAAGACTAATACCAATAGGAAGAATCCGATGCTTACCAAAGCCATCGAACCAAACTGTTTCACTACAACAGCCCATGGATAGAGCAGCACTGTCTCGATGTCGAAGATGAGAAAGAGGATGGCAAAGAGATAGTATCCTACATGCATGTTAAGCCAAGAGCTTCCACGCGTAGGAATACCACATTCGAAGGGCTCCCCCTTCACCGGATTGTAAGACCGTGGACCTATGAGTTTGGCGATAACAAATGCCGCCACAACCAAAGTCACAGCCGTCAGCAAAACGGTAATGAACAATGTGTTATTCATAAGATAAACAACGTTTTTTAAATATTTTTTGTATAAGCGACCGCAAAGTTACCAAATGTTTTGTAATTGAACCAAATTTTACCGAGAAATCTTCAATGCTTACAAACATATGCTTAACCCGTTGTTTGTCAAGTCAACATTGCATTTCAAACATAAAAAAACATGCTTGCAAGCATCAAGGATTTAAGACTTTTTAATATATGTTTGGTTCAATTTTGCACAATATTGCGGCAAAATGGAGCAAGGCTTAGCCTTACTCCACTACTACCTTTCGTCCATTGATGACATAGACGCCTTTGGGAAGCCCGTTGCGAGCTTGGACATAAGACACATGCCTACGTACCATCTTGCCATCAAGGGTGTAAACATCTACTGATGTGGCATCGTCAATAGTCACATGCCCAATACCTGTTGTACCTACGCAAATCAGCTTGCCATGAGATGTCAACTTCTCCGTGCTCCATTGGGAGCCATCGTTGCTCTCTACAACGAGGTCGGTAGGAATAACCGGTTTCGTACTGGCGGTATTGAAGACTATTAGCTCTTCGCCTACGGCAAATTCTTTTCCATCAATAGCCTCAACACGAATCTTTGCACCAGTCATGAAGCGGCACATAGTGCCACCCACCTGGAATTTGTCACTGATGGTTTTATTCGCCTTTACCAAAAGGGTTCCACCACTATAGATGATGAGGTTGGAAGCCGTCTTCATGGCAAAAGGACTCACCCCATTGCGTATCGCTCCAGCCCCAAGCATACCTCCACTCATCACAATAATACTATTGGTGGTGCCATAACCTGCAACATATCCACTATCCCGCACGGTTAATGTACCTGTGGTGAAGACGCCCGTAAGATTACGCATCAGCAATTGTCCACCAGTGACGGTTATGCTTGATGTGCTTCCAATGCCGTCCAATGTCCACGCACCAGTACCCAACTTGGTCACCGTTTTTGCGCTTAGAAGTCCGCTATAAGTAGCATCGGCATTGTTATACCCCACTTCCCACGCTTCGGTACTACCTCCAAATTTAGGCAGAGTAGTGTATCTTGTCACGCCAACAGGATTAGCTAACGCACCAACTCTTAAAGGTGCCGCGGTACCAACAAAACTACTATTGATGTGATATAGCGAAGCGCCATCAGCAAGGTTGAGTGTCAAGCGTTGCATATCGGTTACATTTTGGTTCAAAGCCATGCTTCCCTCAAAGCGAAGCGCGCCCTCGAAATTGCTGAAATCACCGCCTACATAGAACCGTACGCCACCACCGGGAATACATAGTGAACCTTTTCCTGTATAACTACCATTTACAATTCCGCGTTGTTGATCATTTTCTCCACCACCGATTGTCAACGAAGCATTAGCAGCTATGTCCGTAGGATGGTTAAAAACCACAGAAGGATATGCACCATTGTATATCAGGTTGATTCGACTCGACCCACTTGGAACACTTAATGGGATGTTACCAAAAGTGGCACTTCCGGAACCTTGCGCCAGAATTCCATTTTTGATGACAAGAGCCTTCATAGTATACATACCAGGATAAGCAAAGTTGAGCTGCCCCGGACCTTCCTTCACAAGTACTCCATCAGTACCATTGACAACACCCTTGAGCGAAACAGAACCACTCGCACTGGCTACTTCGATAGTAGCAGTGTCAGCAATGGCTACATTACGGTCAGTGGCCACGTTATTGGCCACTACCTTTAACCTTCCACCGGCAATCTTGAGCGGTTGCGTTCCGGCACCAAGTGGACTGGGATTACCCATATCACCAAGATCGTTTATGGTCAATGTACCACCATTAATAATTGTCTGACCAGTATAGTCATTATTCGTTGTGCGCATTGAGAGTTCGCCCGAGCCATTCTTTACGAGGTCTCCGGTACCACTGATGCCACCTTGTCCTGAGAGTGTATAGTTCGTGGTGTTGTCGAATGTGATACTGTTTTGTATCATGTGGCTATCCAACGTCACATTGAACTGATTCGCATTATCATCGAAACGTACGTTGTCATTCTTCACAAAGTAGGTCGGTGTCCCTGAGTTGTTGAAATTATCAGTAAGATAATCCCAACCATTGCTATTTGCACCAGTCCAGCTCACACCTGCCGTAGCACGCGTTTCACGAATGTTAAGCATGATCTTGTTACCCTCTACCTTGATGGTATAGGGCTGGCCTTCCAATGCCTCGACACTGAGAAGAGTATCGTTGACTACATTGATTGCGCCAGTAGCCTCAGCCAATACATAGTCGCCAGCTAACTCGGTGTTATTGTCACTGGCCGCACGAATGACGAACACGAGCGGAGCCTTCACCGTAAGGTCTCCTTGAACGAGCAACTTATCTACAGTATGATTGGCAAGATGAACTTCGTCATATACATTATTATCAATAGTAAGACTGCGTCCGAATGTCATCACCTCACTAGGCATGAGACGGCATCCCTGATTGTTAAACGAGCCTTCGAAGTCTACGTCTCCGTTGAGAGTAACCTTCCCACCGAGCGTACCAAGCGAACGCAAGCTCACTGGTCCGGCAATCGTACCATCAACATTGAGCGTACCATTGGACACGATGGTCTTACCGGTAGTGGTGATGTTGGCCTTAATATTCATTACGCCACTCTCGCTTTTCCATACTTCGCCTGTACCACCGATAGTACCAGTACCTGCAATGGTGTAGTCATGGTTCTTGGGTACCATGAAATACGTCTTTGCCGGTTCTACGTTGCCAGTAAGCGCAATAGTTTGAGCGTTGTCACCAGAGATATCAAAGAGCACCGTTTTGCCATTTTGGAAGGCTTGAGATTGCTTGCCATCGAAAGTCACGAAGTTGCTACCCGAAGCATCCCAACTTCCACCCTTGCTCCAACGCAGGTCAGCGCGCATGGTACCAGGTAATGGAGGACGTTTCATGTTATAGCCAAGATAGAAAGAGGTGTTAGGCGATTGATAGTAACCACGGCTTGTACAATCGAGCAAATAGTGTGGATCTTGCATCAAAGTGTACATGCTATAGGGGGTATACTCGTCAGTGGTATATCCCACAATGCCGGTAGCACCATGCTCATTGCTCTGCTTCATGAGTACGACCTCCTCGCGCCAGTCACCTGTGATGTCTCCCCAGAAACCAGCACGGTTAGCCCATTCGGTGTGATTGGCATAACCAGACTCGCGCGCTAGCTCGGCCAATCTACCACCCCAGTCCTTCTCTACATGTGCATTAGTACTATAACCATCACCTCCAGCAGAGCCCAACTTTTCACGGCCAAGGTCACCATCCCACCATATTCCCTCGTAAGGGAAAGGATTTGAACCTGAGCGAACCAGATTACCTTTAATGTCATAGCAGTTGGGTATTGTCGAATAGACCTCGTAACCAAGATGTGTCGAGTCAAGATCCATACACTCTCCGCGACCAACATCGCCAACTGAAGCCATATACCACTCCTTCAAGTGTTTACCTGTAGCAGCATCGTATACAAGTTGCCCGAGTAGGTTGGACTGTTGGATAGCATAGGTCTCCATGCCCGGATGTGTCGGATCGAGGTCGCTCACACGGAAGCGGTCACCATGACCAATGCCCGCTGAGAAAACCATACCTTTATAAGTGTTTACACCATAGCCTCCCTGCAACATCTCGTCACGTCCATCACCATCAACATCAGCAGCACGGAGCTGATGGAACTCTGCCGGCCAAGGAGTCTTGTCGTTGCGGCTCCATGTATAACCGTGATGCCAGTTGGTTGGCACACCATTGTTCCAATCGTAGGTAAAACCGAACACGTAATTATGGTGCGCACGGTCGGCGACTCTTCTCACCAAGCACTCGGACATAATCATCGGATGCTGTCCGTCATCATAAGTCACGATGTTATGGCCTGCCATGAAGGCATATTCCTTTCCATCGTTGTCATTCATGTAGTCTGCACGATTGTCGCGGCTATAGGCATCGACACCATCCTGCGCCTGACTATAGTTGAGTTCGCACACGTCCATCTCCTCACCGGTCTCCCCATTGACTACTGACATGTAGTAGGGCGCATTGCGAGTAGTGCTCTTTGTGTAGTCTATGATGCCGTCGCCATCCACGTCACCGGAAGCGCTTCTCTTCGGATATAGACCCCAGGTATTATTGGCCTTGTCCCAAAAACGGGTCCCGTCTGAGGATCTGGTTACTACTTCTGCCTTACCATCACAGTTGATGTCATAGACATTAAGCTCGCAGTTTTGCCCTCCCACGGGGTTAAGGTTGGGTCCATAGTCAATGGTCCATAAGTAAGTGCCATCGGCAAGGTATCCTTGAATCATATCATTTCGGCCAGTCACGGCGGTGGTGCGTACGACCACCCAATCGGTTTGTCCATCGCCATTAAGGTCAGCAGGGAAAACGAAAGGAGTGCGGAAGTCATCGGCGGGACAAATTGTCGTTTCGAAATTGATCTCCATGAATGCATTTGCCACACGCAACTCATAGGTATAATTACCTCCTCGAGACTTATCCTCGACGTCATTGTAAACGGGGTTCACGGCAATCAAATCACCATCGGAAAGACTTGCTGGAACATAATTGGTATTAGTGGTTTCCTTGGCGAGTGTACCATTGATATAGACACGATATCGCGTGTCTTCAGGCTCATCAGCTAGTCGACGCCAACTGATGAGATAAGTTCCGCCATTAAATCGAATGTCACCTTGTGTCCTATTCACAGCAGTAACGCCACGCCCCAATTCAGGCATGATACGCTGAGCACAAGCAACTCTAGGGAATATGCCTGCAAGGAGACATAACAATAACAATTTTTTCATTTCTCGGTTTGTTTGTCAAGGGTGTTTACCCTGTAGATTTGATATGGGGGCAAAATTAGGCAAAATAACTCACATTAGTCATCAAAACTTGATAAAAAGACCTTGTATTTTGCATCATCAATTTACCCATATATAGTCCTCAGAAATCCACCCCATTTGCGAAAGCATTGCAACGACGTTGCGATTAATGCCTAATCACTTCTTGCTTTTTTAGCAATACTTCTTCCTTTTCAGTAATATCTGTGTAGTTCCAATCTGATACTTTCTCAGAGGAGGGTAAATAATCATTCAAATCGGCTGTTACATAAATACTGTATTTACGGACTATTTCAGTGCCATATAAATACATTGTACATACTGATATGGAATCAGAGAATTTTCCATTGCCTAAATACGTCTTTGCTTCGCTAATTGAAGTTTGAGGCTTTAAAAGTAACTTTTGAGAGAATGAAAATGCGTTTATACAAAAGATAAACGATAAAGTAAAATACAATTTTCTCATAATGGCGATTTTTACGAGTAAACTCTGTAGCAGCCAAAAGAGAAAAATCAAACAATGTTATATTGTAAAAAGAAGTGGGCTGCCGTCCATGTATACTCGTTAGGTATCGCCAAATACCCATATATATACACAGAACGAGCAACCCACCGTATGAACTGTCATCTGTGCCTTGTATATACTTCTTTGATAATTTGGCGATTTCAACGAGTATAAGGCACTTCCTTATTATTTCCAAAAGTTTGTCTTGTAAGACGTTGCAAAGATAATCAAAATATTCAATCCAATATAAAAATACAAGAAAAGGGAATGTCCTCACGGATAATTCCCTTTCGTAATTCATATTTTCTTTGTATCTTTGCAACGCATCCCCATGCAATCGTAAATTAAATTGGTGCTATAAAGCAAAACAAAAATTATGTCCAATTTATAACAACGAAAAGTATGAAATTTATTGATGTTAAAGTAAGGTCTTATTTTCAGACTAACAGCCAAGGATTAGTTGAATATGTAGTTGAATTCAGACGCATATTCTTATAATACCTGCTTAATCTCTATAATCGGGATTAGCCTTTATTTTACTTCGTGTCGTTATATCATTGAATAACTTGCGAAGACAGATAATTCCTAAGCTATCACCAAGTTTCGGAAATTTATTTATGAAACGGTCTTTCAGAAGATGAAGACGTAAAGGATGTTTCTCTTCATCCTTATAATCAAATTTCTCTTCAAACATTATCTGATTGTTTCGTTCTCCTCTGACGATGATAGTGGCTTCCTTATCGCCATTGTCTTGTGCTTCGATTGAAATTATTGTTTTGTTCATATTTGATATTTTTATGTGACAGTAGAAGTAACTTAGGAGACTGCCAAACTGACATAAAAACTGTCAAAAAATGAAATTTTCAAAATAGAACCTGTTTTTAACTCTGGCAAAGCATTTGTATTTACTATATTGGATTGATTTTGCTTTTTCAATTCTGGTGTTCTAAAAACCAACAAGTCCGTGACGGATATGTAGCAGGCTTCCTTATCTTCCCCTGTAATCTGAAGAATTTAGTATGATATAGAGCTGCTTACCGAGGGGATAACCTCAAGTACAAAACAGCAGCCGTAATGTTTAACAAATAATTTTATGAATAATGGCTTTATTTTTCTTGAGTTATGATTTGCGTAATAAAAGAGATTATCAGCCCCTTTATGATGAGCTTAAAAAGTTTAATGCAGTTAGAATGCTTGAATCTTGTTGGTGCTTTAAGCGTATCAATACCAATGCAAAAGGCTTAAGAGACTATTTTAAGAAATTCGTTGATGAGGATGATGGACTTTTGGTATCGCAAGTAGCAGAAGTAGATGGAGTTCCTCAATGGGCTGGTTTGAATCTTGACAGAAACCCAAATGAGCTTTAATGAGGAACTACCGAGTTAATAACAACAACCTGAAATATGTTGCTACTAAAGACAGAAAGGAGGTAGATATGGGAAAGAATATCCACGTGGTTCATAATGGTGAGCAATGGCAAGTAAAGCAAGAAAATGCTCAACGTAGTTCTGGTAATTTCAGAACACAGCAAGAAGCATTTGAACGTGCTCGTGAAATTGCTACCAACAATGGACAAGAAGTTGCTATTCACGGTTTAGATGGTCGTATTCGTGAAAAGCATAGCTATGGCAACGATCCATATCCACCAGAGGGATAATTTCGCAATAGTAACCCTGATAAAACTGCAATTTTGTCAGGGTCTTATTCTCCTTTCAATAGCGTTGCAAATATAACGTATTATATCTGGAAATGTTATATCCCTTTTCAAAGTTTAAGATTTCAGTTATTATTATCAAATAAACTGGTAAAAACAACCTCAAATTAGTTGGGGTTAATTCGTATATGATTACCATTTTTTATTACGCTTAAGGGAGTTATTTCAAGAGGTGATAAATCAATTATGGAAGAAGTTTAGAAGTGCTTTCCCATGAGAAATAGAAACAAAAAAAGGCGACACCCAAAGGTATCGCCATGTATATAAAAGTAAATGCTTCGAATGTTACTCGTTGGTATAAAGCCAGATCACGGCTAACACAATGATTATCGCCAGAACACTTCCCACAAAGAAAAGCACATTGGAAAAAATCTTCTTACGTCTTGCTGATTTCCTCTGTTGCTCTCTAAAGATGTCAGCACCATCCCTGTGATGATGATGGTGGCGATGACGTTGCTGTGAATTCGATTCTAATGCCATGTAATAATTGTTTCCTGAAATATTTATGTTACAAAGATACTTAGAAAGTATTACAATACTTGCTAATTATGCTATTTTAACACAAAAACACAAAACCACAAGACACTATTGTTTCACAAAAGCCAACTTCTTCGGAAGCTTCACCCATTTGCTGTTTCGAGCTATCTTCATGTCACTTCCTTTGCCCTGTTGTAGCTCAAAAGTCCCATCATTCTTTTTCTCAAAGGTTGCCATGAGGTCCTCACTACCATAATCATTGATCACGGTGAGATTGGCAATAGTACTATCGGATAACTCTACATCCGTGAAAAGCCACTTGCGAGCATCCTGGTTGTCGCCCAAAAAGCCAGGCAACTCTCCGAAAATGTCCTGCCCTGGCACACGCACGTTGCGCTGATAGGCATTGAGTTGGATATAAACATTATACTCTTTATTATAAAAACGACCCTTGAAGATACTCGAATCCTTAATTGCTGTTGTGCCTTGAGCAAATGCAATTAATGTCGTCAGCATGGCGACGATGACCAAAAACAATTTCTTCATACGCTAATTGCTTGATATGCAAAGTTAATGTTTTATGTCAAGAAGACACGGCTTTTGGCAAAAATAATATCATTTATGATTTGAAATTAAGTTTAATTACAGTAACTTTGCGACAAATATTTATTAAAAAATGACCGCAAAAAGCCTTTTTCCCGACTATATTTTTGAGTCAAGCTGGGAGGTTTGCAACAAGGTTGGAGGGATATACGCTGTCTTGTCCACTAGGGCAAAGACATTACAGAATAAAACTAAAGATCATCTGATATTTATCGGACCTGATATTTGGAAGCAGACAGATTGTCCATACTTCCACGAGGATGATTCTCTCTTTACTGAATGGAAAAACAATGCCAAGGCAGAAGGATTAGACGTGAAGATTGGTCGCTGGGACATCCCCGGACAACCGATAGCGATCTTGGTGGACTTCTTGCCCTTCTTCAATCAGAAAGATGACATCTACTCTAGGCTATGGTGTGATTTTCAGGTAGACAGCCTGCACGCTTATGGCGACTATGACGAGGCATCGATGTTTTCGTATGCCGCAGGACGAGTAGTGGAAAGCTTCTATCGCCACGAACTTGGACACGGCGAACGCGTGATTTATCAAGCCAATGAGTGGATGACAGGCTTGGGCTTACTCTATGTGCGCAAGCATGTGCCAGAGATAGGAACCATTTTCACCACTCACGCTACAAGCATAGGACGAAGTATTGCTGGCAACAACAAGCCATTGTATGATTATCTTTCTGCATATAATGGTGATCAAATGGCCTCGCAACTCAACATGCAGAGCAAGCACTCCATTGAGAAACAGACAGCTCATTTTACGGATTGTTTCACTACCGTAAGTGATATTACGGCTCGGGAATGTGCCCAACTCTTGGAGAAAAAGCCAGATGTAGTGTTGCCAAACGGCTTCGAGGATAATTTCGTACCACGTGGGGCAACTTTCACCGCTAAGCGAAAACGCACACGGAAACGGCTATTAGATATAGCCAATGCACTTACTGGTGCTTCCTTTAGCGATGACGCGCTGATCATTTCTATAAGCGGACGCTATGAGTTTCGCAACAAAGGCATAGATGTTTTCATCGAGGCCATGCATCGATTGAACAACGACGAAAGACTCCAGAAACAAGTGGTGGCATTCATCGAAGTACCTGCGTGGATTGCGGACAACAGAGAAGATCTGCGCGAAAGACTGGCATCCGGAAAGCATTTTGATGAACCGCTACCTACGCCAGTGATCACTCGTTGGCTCCATAATATGGGAGAAGACCGGGTGCTCAAAATGATGCGCTCATTAGATATGCTAAACCGTAAGGATGACAAGGTGAAGACCATCTTCATCCCTTGCTATCTCACAGGTGATGACGGTATTGTTGACCTACCCTATTTTGATGTAACGCTCGGAAATGACCTATCTGTCTATCCGTCATATTATGAGCCTTGGGGCTATACGCCATTAGAATCGACCGCTTTCCATGTGCCCACAATTACAACGAATCTATCCGGTTTCGGCCTGTGGGTTAACTCAGAAATTGGACGAAACGGTGAAATCGCCGACGGCGTAAAGGTCATCCATCGTACCGACTACAACTATTCCGATGTGGCTAACGCCATAAAAGAAACCATTGTTCAATATGCTAACATGTCCGACGATGAAGTAAAAAGTGCTCGTGACAATGCATCAAAGCTATCTAAGCGCGCCCTTTGGAAACAATTCATTGTATACTATGAGCAGGCATACGACCTGGCGCTGAGGAAAGCAGCAGCTAGACAGGATAACAAGAAATAATAACAGAATAACAAGATAGAAAAATTATGATGATTAAATCTGATTATAGCGACACTCCAAAATGGAAAGAGCTATCCGTTAAGTCTCGTCTTCCCGAGCAGCTGAATTGTTTGAACGAGATCGCTCATAACCTATGGTGGGCCTGGAACTACAATGCCCGCAACCTATTCAAGAGTCTTGATCAAGACCTTTTTGAGGAAGTTGGACATAATCCCGTATTATTGCTTGACCGTTTAGGCTACGACCGTAAGGAAGCCATCGTGAAAGACAAGGCCCTGATGCGTAAAGTGAATGAGGTTTACGGAAAGTTCCGCACCTATATGGACGCTAAGCCTGACACAAAACGTCCTACAGTAGCTTACTTTTCCATGGAATACGGACTAGATCAAGTGCTGAAGATCTACTCTGGTGGCCTTGGCATGCTGGCTGGCGACTACTTGAAGGAAGCATCAGACTCTAATGTAGACCTCTGCGGTGTGGGTTTCCTTTATCACTACGGCTATTTCACACAGACTCTGTCAATGGATGGTCAGCAGATCGCTCGCTATGACGCGCAGAACTTCAACTCACTTCCCATTGAGCGTGTTCTCGACGAGAACGGAAATCAAGTTGTGGTTGATGTACCATATATGAACTATCAGGTTCATGCCTTAGTTTGGGTAGCCAACGTGGGCCGTATCAAGCTATACTTGCTCGATACCGACAACGATATGAACTCCGAGTTCGACAAGCCTATCACTCACTCGCTCTATGGTGGCGACTGGGAGATCAGACTCAAGCAAGAGATTCTACTCGGCATCGGCGGTATTCTCACTTTGAAGAAACTCGGCATCACAAAAGATCTTTATCATTGCAACGAAGGCCATGCTGCCCTTTGCAACTTGCAGCGTCTCTGTGATTATATCGATGGTGGTTTGACATTCAACCAAGCCCTGGAATTGGTTCGTGCTTCATCACTCTACACCGTTCACACTCCGGTTCCTGCTGGCCACGACTACTTCGACGAGCAGTTGTTCGGCAAATATATGGGTGGATACCCAGCACGTCTTGGAATCAGTTGGGACGAGTTCATTGGCTTAGGTCGCATGAACCCCAACGATCACAGCGAAAGATTCTGCATGAGTTTCTTTGCCTGCAACACATGCCAGGAAATCAATGGTGTGAGCAAACTTCACGGTTGGGTAAGCCAAAAAATGTTTGCTCCTATCTGGAAAGGATACTTCCCAGAGGAGAACCATGTTGGTTACGTAACTAATGGCGTGCACTTCCCAACTTGGACAGCATCCGAATGGCGCAAGTTGTATGACAAATACTTTGATGCATCATTCATGAGCGACCAAAGCAACGAAAGCATATGGCATGGTATTTATGACGTTGCCGATGAAGAAATCTGGAGCACAAGATTGGCATTGAAGAAGAAACTCGTGGATTACATCCATGAGAAATTCACCCAGTCTTGGCTGCGCAACCAAGGAGACCCCGCTCGCGTGGTATCACTCATGGGCAGCATCAATCCAAATGCTTTGACGATTGGTTTCTGTCGCCGCTTTGCAACTTACAAGCGTGCACACCTTTTGTTTACTGACTTGGACCGCTTGAGTAAAATCGTGAACAATCCAGAACGCCCTGTGATCTTCCTGTTCTCAGGTAAGGCTCACCCCGCTGATGGTGCGGGTCAAGGTCTTATCAAGACTATCTTTGAAATCAGCCAGCGTCCTGAGTTCCTTGGAAAGATCATTTTCTTGGAAGACTATGATATGCAGTTGGCACGTCGTCTTGTTTCAGGATGCGATATCTGGATGAATACTCCTACCCGTCCACTTGAGGCATCTGGTACATCTGGCGAGAAAGCCGAGATGAACGGTGTCGTGAACCTCTCCGTACTTGATGGTTGGTGGGTTGAAGGCTACCGAAAGGGTGCCGGTTGGGCTTTGCCCGAGAAGCGCACTTACGACAACCAAGGCTATCAGGACAAGCTTGATGCCGCTACCATCTATGGTCTGTTGGAGAACGAAATCGTTCCTTTATATTATAATAGGAATAAAAAGGGCTTTAGCGAAGGATGGATCAAGGTCATCAAAAACAGTATCGCCACAATCGCTCCTCATTACACTATGAAGCGTCAGTTAGACGATTATTATAGCAAATTCTACAACAAGGAGGCTGCTCGTTTCAAGAAGCTCGCTGAAAACAATAACCAATTGGCCAAGGATATCGCTCACTGGAAAGAGACCGTTGCCGAACGTTGGGATAATATCCATGTTGTAAGTAAAGACGCAGGTATATTTGACACAGGTGTAGAAACCGGTAAGCAATACAAAATTAAATACGTCATCGATGAGCAGGGGCTCAATGATGCAGTAGGATTGGAGCTTGTTGTTCTCAAGCCAGGAACTGAACCAACCGACTTACAGGTTCATGGTGTTTACGAATTCAAGCAAACAGGACGTCAAGACAACAACTATACGTTTGAGCTTGAAGTTGAACCTGACATGGCAGGAACCTTCCGCACTAGCGTAAGAATGTTCCCGAAGTTTGCCGAAATGCCTCATCGTCAGGACTTCTGCTACGTGAAATGGATTGACTAAACCTCTAATATTATATTGTATGAGAAAATTCATCCTGGCAGTGATAGCCGTTCTCGGCCTCAGTCTAAACTCGTGCTCTAAGAATGTTAATGTAACAACTGTAAACGCACAAGAGTTTAATAAGGCGATCACCGCTGACTCTGTGCAACTAGTGGACGTACGTACAGCTGAGGAATACCATGCCGGCCGCATCGCCTATGCTAAGAACAATGATGTAACGATGACTGGATTCAAGCAGCGTGCTATCGATAGCCTTGACAAGACTAAACCAGTTTATGTCTATTGCCATAGTGGCAGGCGATCGCTTTCAGCAGCTGGAATACTATCAGATGCAGGCTTTAAAGTGGTAAATCTTCATGGTGGGTATAATGAATGGAGATTTGCCAACTTGCCAACCAACGTGCCTAGATAAGTCATTTAGATTATAGACCAAATTAATTGACGCGGTTTCGAGCACTCGAAACCGCGTTAATTTTTGTAAAATAATCCACGGCCATTCTGTATTGTCAGTGTTTCAACTACCTTTGCAATCACTTTT
>Ga0183095_11159_pt1 | contig 28521 bp, 22 predicted proteins | sample BioMet4_FD_130346 | JGI IMG/M metagenome (GOLD analysis project Ga0183095, IMG submission 130346) | Microbial communities from bioreactor (seeded with sewage sludge) at LBNL, California, USA - Biofuel metagenome 4 (v2) (version 3) | ecosystem: Engineered > Bioreactor > Anaerobic > Unclassified ...
TTCCCGCTGCAGAAAGGCCGCGTCCAGATCCGCGATATCGGCACGGCGATCGGATCGCATACCGGACCGGGCACGGTGGCGCTGTTCTTCCTGGGGACGTCCCGCAGCTCGAACTGCCCGTTTGCCGTCCCCGCGATGCCGGCCGGAAACTGTGAATGAAATTTCAGCCGTTTTCTCAGGAAAACGGCTTTTTTTGTAGAAACGGCAGGGTATAATACAATCAGGAAGCCTGGCATAGGAGATCCTGATGGAAACAGATCATCCGATATTATCCGCGGAGCGGAAGACGGCTTATGAGCGCCTGCCGGTTGCCCTGTGCGTGCTGCAGCTGGACGGGCTGGATTTTTATGTGCTCGCGGCATCGGACGGCATGAGCCGTGAACTGGGTGGAGACCTGTCGGAATACCGTTCCCTGAACCGGGAGAAGCTGCTGCGCATGGCGGCGCCGGAAGACCGGCTGCGGCTGGACCGTGATTTCGCGCGGTTCACCAGAGACCACCAGAAGCTGCATGAGACCTATGCGTTTGTGCGGCCGGATTCGGATCTGCCGTTTACGGTTCTTCTGAACGGAGAACTGGATGCGGCCGGATTGATCTATCTGAGCTTCAGCCGGATGCCTGCCGCAGACAGCGCGGCCGCCAGCGCCGATGAACAATACCGGAACCAGATGAACCAGATGCTCGGCCGCGGCGAGGAAGGCCTGCTGCTGAAGATGCACAGCGATCTGGATAACAATCAGGTGCTGGAATGCTCCGGCACGGAGGCGAAGAAGGCGGAACTGCAGGCGGGCATGCCGTTCGCGGATGCCGTCCAGGCGCTGGCCTCGCTGGCCGCCTCGGAAGGGGAACGCAATCAGATCCTGTCCCAGCTCGACCCTTTGCGGCTGAAGGAAGAGTCAAAAGCGGGCCGCCATCATTTTTCCATGCAGTTCCGCGAGGAAGAGGACAACCGGCTGCCGTACTGGGTCTTCCTGGCCGTGCATACGCTGCGGAATCCGGAACGCGGCTATGAGAATTTCCTGTATGCCTATGACACCACGGAAAAGGTGCTGGAGACGCAGATGTTCTCCCGTCTCACCATGCTTGGCTTTGAAGTGGTCGGCCTGCTGTATGTGAAGACCGGAGCACTGCGCTTCTTCCGCATGAAACTGTTCAAAGAAGGATCGCTTTATGAGAATGTCGCCGACTACAGCGACAATATCATCGGTGATATTGAAACACTGCTGCCGGCGGAGGACCGTCCGCGCGCACGCAGTGCTCTGAATATTGATACGATTGTAAAGAATCTGGAAACATCTTCCATCTATCCGTTCACCTATTCCCTGCCCAAACCGGAAGGCGCGCGGCAGAAACTGCTGCAGTTTTCCTGGCTGGATGAGAAGAAGGATACGATCTTTCTGTGCCGTTCCGACATTACCCGCCAGGCGGAAAGCGAAAGCCGCCAGATTGAAGAACTGCGCCGCACCAAGCTTGAGGCAGACCGTGCCAATCAGGCGAAATCGCTGTTTCTTTCCAGCATGTCCCACGATCTGCGAACACCGCTCAGTGGCATCATCGGTTTCACGCGGCTGGCGCTGAATGAGACCAACGCCGCAAAGAAGCAGGAATACCTGAAGAAGATTGAGACATCCGGAAACCTGCTGATGGACCTGATCAGCGATACGCTGGAAATGTCGCGCATTGAAAGCGGCAAGGCCGTGCTTGAAGAGCAGGATGTTCCTGCCGGAGAACTGATCCGTGCCGTTCTGACGGCGCTTGGACCCTCCGCTGATCTGAAGCGGATCCATCTGGATTCCAACATGGATGCGGTCAATCCGGAAGCAGTCGTTCATGTGGACCGGCTCAAGATGCAGAAAATCCTGCTGAATCTGCTTTCCAATGCGATCAAATACACGCCGGAAGGCGGAAATGTGGAACTGGTTGTCCGCCTCCTCGATCCGCCGGAGGCGAACTGCAACTGGCAGATTATCGTCCGGGACAACGGCATCGGCATGTCCGAGGAATTCCTGCCGAAGATCTTTCAGCCGTTCACGCAGGAGAACCGCCGAGAATCCGTTCAGGTGGTGGGAACAGGACTGGGCATGTCCATCGTGAAGAATTACGTGGATCTGATGCACGGTGTCATCCGCGTCAAGAGCGCTCCCGGCAAAGGCACGGAGTTCACCATTGATCTGCCGGTCAGACCGGGCGGATCGGCCGCTGCCGCAGCAGCTGTCCGCTCGACGCATGAAAAGCTGATGGGCAGGCATATCCTGCTCTGCGAAGACAATCATATGAACACGGAAATCGCCAAGGCCATTCTGGAAGACGGAGGCATGCAGATTGATACAGCAGCGGATGGACAGGAAGGCGTGGAGAAATTCGCGGCTTCGGCGGTCAACGGCTATGATGCGATTCTCATGGATCTGCGCATGCCGGTGATGGACGGCTGCGAAGCGTCACGGCTGATCCGGGAGATGGAACGTCCTGATGCCGGTTCTGTTCCGATCATCGCCATGACCGCAGATGCCTTTGAGGATGACCTCAAGCAGTGCCGGCAGGCCGGGATGAACGGGCACATTCTGAAGCCTGTGGATCCGCAGAAGATGATCACTCTGCTGGAGGAAACCATCCGGTGAGTACACAGGATCGGCTGTTCCTGCCGTTTGACGGATATGAGATACCGGCGGTACTGACCTGTCCGGAACATACGGATATGCCGTACCCGGCCGTGCTGATGTTGCACGGCTTTCTCTCCTATAAGGAAGGTGACGGTCATCTGCTGGCCAGGCTGGCGGACGCGTTCGCGGACAACGGCATCGCTTCCCTGCGAATCGATTTCTGCAGCATGGGCGAGAGCCGCTGCGACCGCATGTACTACGGCATGGGGCAGATGCTGAAGGAGACGGCCTTCGCATTTCACTGGATGCAGATGGCCGGAAAGCTGGATTCCTCGCGGCTGGCCATCCTCGGCCACAGCCTCGGCGCCAAAGCCGCATTCCTGTCGGCCGGACTGGAACCGAAGGTTCTGATCGGCATCAACGGCGCCTACGGCCACGTCGCTCTGGGCGACGAAAAGGGCTGCCGGGCGCAGGGCCACACAATCGTATATACGAGCGACGGACGCCATGAACTGCTGTATCCGCGCTTCTTTGACGAACTGAATGCCTATGCGGATCTGTCCGCGGCCCGGGTGTTCCAGGGCCATGCGATTCTCTGCATCGGGAAAGAGGATCCGACCGTTCCTCCGGAATACAGCCGGCAGATGGCGGCGTCTCTTCCGGATGCGGAAGTGTACGAGGCGGAAGGCGCCAATCACACCTTCAATGCCAAGACAGCGGACGGTACAAAGGTGAAGGAACTGGCGGCCTGGCTGAACAGCGCCCTGGACCGCTGCCTGAAGTGACCGGGTTTGTGCTAGACTGAAAGGGCTGTGCAGCAGCGCAGCGTGAGGAGAATACGATATGAGCAGACAGACAGCAGAAATAACGATCCGTGATTACGGCACCATCACCGTGCAGCTGGATCCGGAATGCGCACCGATCACGGTGGCGAACTTCGTGGATCTGGCCAACCGCGGTTTCTACAACGGCCTGACCTTCCACCGCATCATCAGCGGTTTCATGATGCAGGGCGGTGATCCGGCAGGAAACGGTACCGGCGGCAGCGACAAGGAAATCCGCGGTGAGTTCCGCAAGAACGGCGTCGCCAACAGCCGCTCCCATACCCGCGGCGCCATTTCGATGGCCCGGGCGATGGATCCCGACAGCGCCAGCTCCCAGTTCTTCATCTGCCATCAGGACGCCAAGTTCCTGGACGGCAGCTATGCGGCTTTCGGATTCGTGACGGACGGCATGGACGTCGTCGACAAGGTCTGTGAACAGGCCAAGCCGGTGGACGGCAACGGCACAATCCGCCGGAACGAACAGCCGGTCATCGAGTCCATCGTCATCAAAACGGCAGACTGAGCAAGACAGCAAAAACATCCTACGGGATGTTTTTCTCTGCCGGTTTTCCGTCCGCAAAAGCCACCTTTGCGGACGATTTGAACATTCAGGCCGGTTTGTCCGGATTTTTATCAGACCGGTGCTTCTGTTCATTCCGCTCTCATTCCACGCAGCTATGATAAAGGCAGAGATCGGATGATCTCGTGTAGAAACAATCAGGAGGTTGAATATGTACTATTCCAGCGGCAATTATGAAGCGTTTGTAAAACCGGCGAAACCGGAAGGCGTCGAACACAAGTCGGCATATCTGATCGGCAGCGGCCTGGCGTCCCTGTCGGCGGCGTGCTTCCTTGTGCGGGATGCGCAGATGCCCGGCAGCCATGTCCATGTGCTTGAAAAGAACGCCATTCCCGGCGGCGCTCTGGACGGCGACCAGTTCGCCAATGTCGGCTATGTCATGCGCGGCGGCAGAGAAATGGACAACCACTTTGAATGCATGTGGGATCTGTTCCACTCCATTCCTTCCCTGGAGACGGAAGGACTCAGTATTCTCGATGAATACTATCGTCTGAACAAAGCGGATCCGAACTATTCCCTGTGCCGGGCGACCTGGAAGCAGGGCGAGGATGCGCACACGGACCGCAAGTTCAATCTGTCCGACAAGGGCAGCATGGAGATCATGAAGCTCTTTCTGACGCCGGATGAGAAACTCGCGAATGTGAAGATGACGGAGCTCTTTGACAAAGAGGTCTTCGACACCAATTTCTGGCTTTACTGGCGCACGATGTTCGCCTTCAAGGATGACCAAAGCGCGCTGGAGATGAAGCGTTACATGCAGAGATACATCCATCACATCGGCGGTCTGCCGGATTTCACGGCACTGCGCTTCACCAAGTACAATCAGTACGAGTCGATTGTGCAGCCGATGGTCAAATACCTGCAGGATCACGGCGTGCAGTTCCATTATGATACTGAAGTCATGAATGTGGTCTTTGGCATCAAGAACGGCAGGAAGTTTGCGAAGACAATCCAGCTCAAGCATAACGGCAGGCAGGACAGCATCGACCTGACGGAAGACGACTATGTCTTCTATACCAACGGCAGCAACGTTGAAAACTCCACCTACGGCAGCCAGACCAAAGCGGCAGGCATGGACGGAGAAATTCATGAAGGCGGCACGTTTGATCTGTGGCGCAAGATCGCCGCACAGGATCCGTCTTTCGGACATCCGGACAAGTTCTGCATGGATCCGGAAGACAGCAACTGGGTCAGCGCAACCGTCAATACCCTGGACGGCAGGATCCTTCCTTATATCCAGAAGATCTGCAAACGCGATCCGCTGTCCGGCAAAGTCGTCACCGGCGGCATTGTCACGGTCAAGGATTCCAGCTGGCTGCTCAGCTGGACGATCAACCGCCAGCCGCAGTACCGCAATCAGCCCAAGGGCCAGGTTCTGGTCTGGCTCTACGGCATGTTCTCCGACCGCCCGGGCGATTACGTCAAGAAGACGATGCGCGAGTGCACGGGCATGGAAATCTGCGAGGAATGGCTCTACCATCTGGGCGTCCCCGCTGACCAGATTGCTGATATGGCAGCAAACAGCGCCAACACCGTTCCGGTTATGATGCCGTTTGCAAGCGCCTATTTCCAGCCCCGGGAAGCCGGCGACCGGCCGAACGTCGTGCCGGAAGGCTCCGTGAACTTCGCCTTCATCGGCAACTTCGCGGAGACTCCGCGAGATACCGTGTTCACGACGGAGTATTCGATCCGCACGGCCATGGAAGCGGTCTATACGCTGCTGAACGTGGACCGCGGCGTGCCGGAGGTCTGGGGCAGCGTCTATGATGTCCGCGATCTGCTGGATTCCACGGTCGCTCTGCGCGACGGCAAGCCGATCACCGATATGCAGCTGGGCTTCGTGGAGAAGATCGCCCTCAATAAAGTGCTCAAGAAGATTGAGGGCACCGACGTGGAGAAGCTGATGAAAGAGCATCACGTCATCTAAACGGTGTATCTGCAATTCGCTGCAAAATCAATAAAACTGTCCAGATGAATATTCGTTTACAATCAAGAATCCCGGCTGCAACCATCAGCCGGGATTTTTTTGCTGCGGTTTGATTCACGCCGCTGCTTTTCATAACAAGACGGATAAGTTCAAAAAATATTGAACAATCATGAAAAATGTTGAACTTGTAAGAGCTTACTTAAGATGATTAATTGAAAGTAGAGAAATACTATGAACCTGCGCGAAAAATACATACTGCGAATGATCATGAATGGAGAAGTCATTTCAGCGGATGATATCTCCAGCAAGTTAAATGTGCATCCGCGTACGATCCGCAATGATCTGGAAGAGATCAATCAGTATATCAGAGAAAAACTCAATCGGGAGCTGGCACCTGTGGGAGACAATTTTCAGTTGCAACTGACGGCAGGGGAACGGGAACTGCTGGAAAGCGGCATTGAGAAGAATGACTACTACAAAGAAAAGCTGTCAGCGAAGGAACGTCAGCTGATCATCCTGTACGATTTGTGTTCGGAACCGGGATACATCACGATTCAACAGGTTGCAGACACCTATTTTATCAGCCGCGGAACCGTTAATACAGATCTTGTTTCCATTAAAAAATGGTGCCGAAAAAATGGCGTAGATCTGGTCACGCAGAAAGGCCGCGGACTGCATGTCAATGCGGCGGAGCAGCAGAGGCGCAGCTGCCTGGTCAAAATCATCCGGGATTATTGCGCAATTGCATCATACGGTTCGGCGATCACCAACCCGGACAATTACAGTCAATGGTTTACGGATATTGACATCAACGCAATACAGGAAACCGTCATATTTTTTGAAAGCATGTACAGCGTGCAACTGTCTGATGTTTCGTTTGAAGGCGTGGTTCTGCATATTGCCATGGCTATTAAGAGATTTCGCAACAACGACAAAATTGTGTATGACAAACGTTCTGACGGGATAAAGAAAGACAGTGTTTCTTATAAGATGGCGGAAGGCATCATCCGTGAGATCAATAAAAAGTTTGAATTGGCGATGCCGGAAGGCGAAGTCAATTACGTGGCATTGCATATTGGAAACATCAATGCTGAAGACATCAACACGAAAGATCTCGCTTTCCTAGATTATGTCGTCCTGGATCTGATTGCTGATGTCAGCAAATCGGTCAGCATCAACATGCGGCATGATTCCCGTCTGTATGACGGGCTGATGCATCACTTGAGCGCATGCGTATACAGAAGGCGCAACAATATGCAGCTGCTCAACCCGCTCAAGGGTGAAATGCTTCAGCATTATCCGGTGGTAATCAACGCCATCCGAGAATCGATTCACAGGCATCAGCGGCAGAACATCCTACTGGAAACAGATGACGAGATTGCATATATTGCGCTTCATTTTGCGGCATCCATCGCCCGCAATGAAAACAGCAGCAAAGACAACGCGAAGGTTGTGATCGTCTGTACAACCGGTGTAGGCACGGCAGAGCTGGTTACGACAACTATCCAGAAAAATTTCAACGTCAACATTATCAGCACAATTGCTCTTCATCAACTGAAGACATTTCTGAAGAAGAATAAATGTGATCTTGTCATTAGCACGGTGCCGGTGAAGTGTCAGATTGAATCCGTTCAAGTTCATCCGATACTCAAAAAAGAGGATTACACAAAACTGAGTGAGAAACTTCAGAGCCTTGGCTTTGATGATTCGCCGCCATCCGTTCAAACGGAAAAAGTGAGTACCACTGCAATCAATGCAGTCAAGATCATTAATGAGCACAGTTCGCCGTCTGATGAGAACGAGCTGCAGGAAAAACTGCTGGAATACTTGAAACAACACAACACCACAAAGCCTATAGGAGAGCCCATTATGCTGTATGAACTGTTAAGTGAAAAAAACATGAAGTTAAATGTAAAAGCCAAAGACTGGAAAGAAGCAGTTCAGGCTGCTGGAAATCTGCTGATTGATGACGGTGCCATCACCCAGGAATATATTGACGGAGTCAAACAGAACATGATCGAAATGGGGCCGTACTTTGTCATTACAAAGGGTGTTGCACTACCTCATACCACGAACGAAGTTGGCGTCAAGAGGCTGGGAATGTCGTTTATCCGGCTGGCTGATCCTATCAATTTTGGCAACAAAGATAACGATCCGGTCCGCTTCGTGTTCTTCCTGGCTACAACAGATGCTACTTCTCATCTGACGGCACTGCAGGATCTGGTTGAGTTTCTCAGCAGACAAGAGTTTATGCGGCTGATTGCCTCAACAAACAGTACAAAAACGATCGCTCATTATTTAAAAGATCAGTCATTACAAAACAGAAAGGAGGGGGTTTGATGGAAACGAAGCAATGCCTAATCATGTGCCGGACCGGCATGGGCAGTTCCATGATGCTGAAAATCAAGGTCGATAAATTGATTGTGAAAAATCACTGGCCCATGGAAGTGACTCATGATGCGCTCGACGGAATGCAGGGAAGGCAAGCAGATATCATCATCACCATGTCTGATCTTGTCCCTGAATTCAGAGGAACCGATGCGTACGTGATTGGCGTAAAGGACATTATGGATTCAGAGACGCTGGAAAAAGAGATTCAAAAGTATTTCGATCAATGCAAGGAATGAGCGATTAATAACAGAGTAAATAAAGGAGGAAGAATCGCATGTCAGTATTAAAGTTTATTGTTTACGACATTCTGGGCCAGGCCTCGCTGCTAGTTGGATTCATGGCTCTCATCGGATTACTGATTCAAAAGAAACCAGCCGCACAGGTTATTACCGGTACCGTTAAAACGATTGTCGGATTCCTGATCTTCGGAATCGGATCATCGGCTGCGCAAGGGGCGCTTAGCGGATTCCAGGAACTGTTCAAAGCCGGATTTGGATTGAACGGCGTCACCCCTATCGCTGAGGCAATCACCGCTCAGGCTGAGACAGCTTTCCCGATGGTCATCGCTCTCATTATGGTCTTCGGATTCGCTGTCAACCTGATTGTTGCAAAATTGACGAAGTTCAAGAACATCTTCCTGACTGGCGGACATTCACTGTTCCTTTCTGCTATGTTGGCAATCATGCTGAAAGCTCTTGGACTGTCCGATGTTATGGCAATTGTGATTGGTGCAATTATTGAAGGATTTGCCTCTGCAATTTATCCTTCCATTGCTCAGAAGTGGATGAACAAGGTTACGGGCACAGACGAGATTGCTATCGGCCATTTCTGCTGCCTGGCGTATGCTCTGTCCGGTTGGGTTGGAAGTAAAGTTGGAAAACCGGAAGAATCCACAGAAAAGTTCAAGCTTCCGGGATGGCTCTCTATCTTCAAGGATTATATTGTTTCTGTTTCCCTGTCACTGGGAATTATATTCTACATTGCCGCTTTTGCTGCCGGCAAAGAAGCTGTTCAAACGCTTGCTGGAAGCACCAACTGGCTTCTTTACCCTCTGCTTGAAACACTGACTTTCACCGGCGCGCTGTACGTCATCATCACCGGCGTCCGTCTGTTCCTTGGTGAAATCGTTCCGGCATTTGTCGGTATCTCCGAAAAGTGGATTCCGGGTTCCCGTCCGGCTCTGGACTGCCCGGTTGTATTCCCGTATGCACCTACAGCAACTGTATTAGGATTTATTTCCGCTTATGCTGCAGGCTTGATCTGCATGGCCATCATGGCTGCAATGCATGCACCGAACGTGATTATTCCAGTTGCAATTCCTTATTTCTTCATCGGCGCGACTGCCGGCGTGTTCGGCAATGCCAGCGGCGGCTGGAAAGGCTGCGTTCTGGGAGCCTTTATCACCGGCGTTCTGATTTCCGTCGGACCTGCGATCGTCTATCCGATTATGCAGTCGGTTGGACTTAACGGCACTTGCTTCCCTGAAACAGACTTCAACTTCTTAGGAATCATCTTCAATATTCTTGGCAAAATGCTCGGCAAGTGGTAATCAGCACAATCAGGTCTGCCCGAACTATAATCGGGCAGACCTGATTATTCAAATGAAACGGGAGGAAGTATATGAATACTGAACAGCTTGAACTGCTCGCGAATACAAACCGCAGAAGAATCATCGATATGGTGTATGAAGCCGGTGTCGGTCATGTAGGCGGATCCTTATCAGTAATCGATATGCTGACGGCCATTTATGACCGCATTGATCTGAAAGATCCGCATCGTAGCAAAGTTGTTTTATCGAAGGGGCACGTGACCCCAGCGCTTTACGCATGTCTTACAGAAAAGGGAATCATCAATGAATCTGAATATAAAACCTTTCGCCAGGTGAACTCGAGATTACAGGGTCATCCGTGGACTGTGGCAATTCCCGAAACGGATGCTACGACCGGATTGCTTGGGCAAGGGTATTCCATAGCGGTTGGCATGGCAATTGTCAAAAGAAACCGGAATGAACCTGGATTTGTTTACGCAATCTGCGGTGATGGAGAATCCGCAGAGGGTCAGATCTGGGAAGCATTAATGTGCGCCAATAAATACAAACTAGGGAATCTGATTTTCATTCTGGATGACAACAAACTGTCCAGCGGCGGCCCGACAAAGGATGTTATGGATCTGGAACCTTTTGCGCAGAAATATGAAGCATTCGGGATCCATACGATCACAATCAACGGAAACAGCATGAAAGAGGTTGTCAGTGCACTGAATCTTGCAGAAAGCTATCAAAAAGGGCCTGTCGGAATTATTATGAATACAATCAAGGGTAAAGGCGTCTCATATATGGAAAGTGTTGGGAAATGGCATTCCAGCGGTTTGACAGATGAGGAATACCAGACAGCAGTCCATGAGCTGACCGCTAGCAGGGAGGAACTTGAAAGATGACTACGGAAATGATCTCGCTGCGTTCATTGGTTGGAACCACTCTTTTGGAAGAGGCGAAACACACCCCGGAAATATATGTGCTGGATTCGGATCTCGCGCATTCCACAACCACAGATAAATTTGAAAAAGTATATCCGGACCGGTATGTGGAAACCGGCATTGCCGAACAGGATGCAGCTTCGATTGCATCCGGAATTGCCTACATGGGCGGCATACCATTCTTCGTTGACTTCGCAATTTTCGTAGCTGGAACTGCCTTCACACAGATCCGTATGGCATGCTATGCCAACATCAATTTGAAGCTGATCGCCACACATCCTGGCATGGATGGAGGATTTGACGGAGCGAGCCATCATGCAGATGAGGATATCGCATTGATGAGATCATTACCAAATATGCATATTCTCATTCCCTCTAATCCGGAGGAGCTTTGCGAGGCTGTGCATATCGCAGCGGTTACGCCAGGTCCTTTCTACATCCGTTGTTCCCGCGATAATGTTCCGAACGTTAAGGCGTCTGTAAAGTCTGAAATCGGGAAATCCAAAGTCGTTCGGGATGAAGGCAGCGATTTCGCAATGATATTTGAAGGCAGCGTAGCTGAGCAGGCGTTTGATGGTTATGAAAAGGCTTTGGAACAGGGCTTTCATGGCAAACTGATCAATATTTTCTCGATGAAGCCGCTTGATAAGAAAATGATTCTGAAAATCGCAGGATCCGTCAAAGCGATTGTTACTGTTGAAAACCACTCTGTAATTGGCGGTCTAGGATCTGCAGTGGCGGAAGTGATTTCTACACAAAGTCATCATGCAAAGCTATGTATGATTGGAGTGGAAGACTGTTTCACAGAGTCCGGAAAATCCAAGCAGGTAAAAGAGAAGTACGGTCTTAGCGGTGAGAACATTCTAAAGAAAATAACGGAAACCTTGAAGGATTAGAGTTTATCAACAAGTTACTGTGATTTCAATTAAACCGGGAAGGAATGCGCTGTAAGTGTCAGCAGACCTGAACGGTTTTTATTGGATATTATGCAGAATGCGATGACTTACGTATTTGTTGATGTATTAAGTACAGAATCTATATTTTACTGATTAATCAGACTGGTTGAAGAAGAACCTGGCTGTACGGAAGACAGATTTGCAACTACCACGAGAAGGATACTTGCCTCTGCTTGCATCTTCAAACTGCATATGCTGATTTCAAAATTGCCAGTAATGATGCAACCTGATATGTTAGAACATTCTCATTCGCGAAATCCACGGCCTCGAGCTTAAAGCAGATCTTGTAAATCATGAAAACAGTCAGACACTGGATTCCAACCGGATGTCTGGCTGTTTTCACTGCCGCCGCTTTGCTGCGGACGGCATATCAAATCCTCGGAGAAAGGATAGTGACCTGGTTCAGCCCATCATATAGTGGAGAATGGAACGGGCGTCTTTTTCATCGCTGAACTTCAGGGACAGGCTGCCGCTGTATCCGCCGTTCAGGGATTTCATAAAACTGCGGATGGAAGCGTCGTTCTTGAGATCGTAATCGCTGCTTTTCGAAAGGGACGCGGTTACAGTTCCATTGCAACTGTCGATGACGTGGAAGAAGCGGTTCATATCCGGTATAGTGCAAAGGGTAATCATGCGCAGCCTCCTTGATCCGTCTGGGATCATCACTTTACACTTGCAATATAGCGCAGCAGAACCTGTTGAATCTTCCAAAATTACGCCATATAGTATAAGAAATACGACAAGCAGAAGGTGAAAAGCGATGATCAGTGAAATCCGTGAACTGAAGCTGGATTCCAGCCGGCGTCAGGAACTGCAGGAGGACAAGAAACCGCTGTTCCCCTGCGCCGTCTACCGCGGCGAGGTGCACAGCTTTGTCCGCCAGGAGATTCCGCTGCACTGGCACCCGGATCTGGAAATGGCTGTTCTGGACCAGGGAAGCATATGGGTGACACTGACCGGCGGCACTTATCTGCTGCATCCGGGCGAGGGCTATTTCACCAACGCGAACATCATGCACGGCATCAACTACAACGAATCCGGTCCCTGCCGCTACCGCAGCATTGTCTTTGATCCGTCTCTTCTTTCCGGCGCGCCGGGAAGTGTGTTTGACGCGGTGTATGTCCGGCCGTTTCTGGAATCCGGACCATCCTTCTGCATTCTGAAAGGCAGAAAGTGGGCGCCTGCGATTGCGGCTTTTGACCGGACCTGGAATGTCTGCAGAGAGGAACCGGAAGGCTACGAGTTTGCAGCGCGGACCGCTCTGTCGGATGCATTCCTGGAACTGAAGAAGAACAGCAGCATGCAGAACAATCCGCGCCCGGCGCATCTGCAGGAACTGCGCATGCAGAGCATGATCTCCTGGCTGGATGAGCATTATGGCGAACAGGTGCGTCTGGATGATCTGGCGGCTGCGGTCCACCTCAGTGCCCGGGAATGCCAGCGGGTCTTTGCGGGAGCCCTGCACATCACGCCGATGGAGTACCTGCAGAAAAAGCGCCTCGGGGAAGCGGCGACGCTGCTGTCCGACAGTGTCTTATCAATCACAGAGATCGGCTACCGCTGCGGATTTGAAAGCCCCAGCTATTTCACGAACCAGTTCGGAAAAGCAATGGGCATGAGTCCAAGGCAGTACCGCAGAAGCATTCATGACAGTCAAACGAAATGAAGAAAAATCAGTTCAATTTCAATATAGAATTTTTGACAATATGAAAAACAGCTGTAAACGGCATCGTTTTCAGCTGCAAGGTGTTTCCTTAATAGGTATCCGGATGGCGCTGATCAAAATGGCAGATCAGTGCTCAGTACGCTGAATCCGCCGGATTCCGGCATAGTCTTTACCGTTCTTCAGGATCATGCTGCGGATATCAATATCATCCTGCAGATTCAGGAAGTAACGGTCTGAAACCCCGAAGTATCTTCCCAGGCGCAGAGAAGTATCCGCTGTGATCTTTCTGCGGTCATGAAGAATATCCTGAATTCTGGAAACAGGAACATGAGTATCTTTGGCGAGCTCATAGCTGGAGATATTCATCGGTTCCATGAATTCACCGTACAGAATCTCGCTCATTTTCAGCGTTTCGATATGCTTTGCCATTGTTGCTCTCCTTTCTTCAATGATAATCTGTAATACTATTATCACAGTTATCTGCCTGATTGTGTTTGGGGAAAAACACTTTTATAATTTTATGACAGAGTACCGCTTTATCTGCAGTTTATAGATCCTCTTCAATATGTGAAGGGGGAACACATCATGAATAAAGAGAAAATTGTCGAAAAGTATAATCTGAGTAACTGGAACCATGCGGTTCTTCTGGCTGTCACAATGGCACTGACCTTGGTTGGTCTGGTCTATACGATCTACGAGTTGACCACTGCGGCGGGGAATGTATTCAAGACGGTAAGGATCCTGGTATCCCTTGCCTTCTTTGCGGCGGCTATGATATTCACACTCGCAGGATATAAACATGCAGGACTGATGCGCACAAAAATTCTGATCCTGTTCCGGATTGCCGGTGTCATACTGAATATTATTTCCTGCATGATCTATTCAACGATTGTGATCCAATGGTGGGTATATGCTTACCTGTACATCATCCTGATTGGTCTTATTGTCTTTTTTGCAGTACTGAACAGACCGAAGGCCGCCTATTCTGTCATTGCCATATTGATCGTTACAGCATTTGTATACAGCATTGCCAGAATGGCTGTATATGGGCAGAGCCTGCTGGAAGCATTCCGTCCTGTCTTGTTCGAGTGGATCATTGCCGTTATCTACTGGTCAAAGAATGCCCGTGAAGAGGTAAAAGTCTCCAGGGGAAAAAGCACCATTTGATTGGATGAATAAGAAACTTCAAGTTATATCAAAATAATAAAGCCGGATTATTACCAGGTAGCCATGACTTTCCCGCAAACTGTTCAGTGGCTGCTTTCAAGGTACGAAAAAAGGCTCAGACGAGCCTTCTCTTTTTATTGGTGGAGCTGGGGAGGATCGAACTCCTGACCTCACGGATGCGAACCGTGCGCTCTCCCAGCTGAGCTACAACCCCACTCGAAAGCTTCTTTATTCTAGCACGAAGAAATGAAATTGCCAACGCATCTGTTGCTCAGAGATCCCGAAACGAAACCGTCGCTTTTCCGCAGCGGAAACGGACGTCCGCATATGCGCCGTTGATCATGGTCATGAACGGCTCCGTATGGCCGATATCCGCATTGTAAAGGACTCTGCAGCCGTTTAAAGCAGTATGCACAGCGTCCTCGTAGCTCATTCCGGTTTCACTGGATTCAAACAGTGTGCGGCCGATCAGGATAGCGTTCGCGTTCTCCAGCCATCCGGCCGCCTTGAACTGCAGCAGGGTGCGGTAGAAGTTCTCCGCGCTCAGGGAATAGTTGTCAAAATACCAGATGAAGCCGTCTTTCTGGTACCGCTTCAGGAAACGCCGGGTGCCGTCAAATTTCGTTCCGATCAGATCCTTCAGCACGTCCATGCAGCCGCCGATGCAGCGGCCGGAAGCCTGAAAGGATCCGGCGGTGCTGCTCCAGTGGACGGGCAGGTCGTAGTTCAGCACGCCGTCATCCCGGAAGGTGTCATTGGTCCAGTACTCATAGCTGTGCTGCTTCGGCTTTTTCCCGCTCAGAAATTCCAGATTGCGCTGCAGGAAGTCCGGCAGCGGATCACAGTCATAAGAACCGGCATTGCAGCCATACAGGGTGGCGATGTCATATAAGGTGGTGAGCGGATACAGCAGGCCGGTCGGATCGGAGGCACCCATCAGCCATTTGGGATGGGCGGCGAGTTCGCGGAAGTTCACATACGGCAGCATCTCCAGCAGGAAATCCCCGCCGGCGGCGCACAGCACCATCTTCACGTCCGGATCCAGAAACAGGGAGCGCAGTTCCTGCGCGCGCTGGCCGGCGGTCGTGGAGCGGATGGCATCATTGCGGACCGAAGCGGTTTCCCGGATGCGCCAGCCTTTCTGCTCAAGGCAGGCCAGCGAACGTTCATAGGAATCCAGTTTGCGGCCGACGCCGGCGCTGGGCGCAGTGACGCCGATCAGATCGTGTTTTTTCAGATACTGCGGATAGATCATATCTTCAGTATACCAGCAGACATGAAAAATCTCCCACTGGCATAGGAGATTTTTCGAATTCATTATCTTTATATTTGGGGGGAAAGATAATTGGTTTTTTTGTTTGCTTCTGACAAGATCGTTTCGGCGGATTGTTCTTCCGCTTTGCTCGCCTGTCCTCCTTTCGACAATGACTAAGATAGAGGATGCAAGTCAAAACCGTGCGAACGGCGTCTGAACTCTCTGTGAACTTGCGTGAAACCATGTTTCACAAATGGTATACTATCAGCGATCTGTTGATTACAGGAGGACCAGGAATGAGAAGATTTGCAGCGGCGGTACTGTCCGCCTTGATGGTAATCTCACTGGCCGGATGCGGCAAGCAGACGGATACAAAAGCACAGACGCCCCTGCTGAATGCAGGAACTTATACAGGTACAGGAGCCGGCAAGAACGGTGATGTGAAAGTAGCGGTCACAGTGAACACTGATTCCATTGTGAATATTGAGGTCCAGGATAACAGCGAGACGGCCGGCATTGCCGACGATGCTATTGAAACGGTTCCAAAGGAAATTCTGGACGGACAGTCGCTGGCGGTGGATACAGTCAGCGGCGCGACGGAAACCAGCACAGCCATTCTTACGGCAGTGGCGGACGCCATCACCCAGGCCGGCGGCAATCCGGAAGACTGGAAGAAGGCTCCGGCGGCCAGCAGCCAGGCTGCCCAGCCGGAAGAACTGACTACCGAGGTCGTTGTGATCGGTGCCGGAGAAGCCGGCATGATCGCCACCCTGCGTCTTTCTGAACTCGGCCATAAGGTCGTCCAGCTGGAGAAGACCGCAGAAGCCGGCGGTGCGCTGGCCATGAGCGGCGGCGCCCAGATTGTCACCGGCAGCAAGCTGCAGACCAAGGCCGGCGGCGAGGGCGACAGCGCCGAGAGCCTGGCTGCGGATCTGAAGGCATATGGAAACAGCACGAATAACGAAGAATTGCTCAATCTGTTCTGCCAGAACGTCGGCAGCACGACGGACTGGCTCTATGATACCTGCGGCATTGAATTTGACATGAAGACCGGTCTGGTTTCCAGTGCGGAGTACTCCTCAGACCGGGTTCTGAACTATGAAGGGGGCGGCAGCAAGATCGCCTCGACGCTGAAGGAAGAGCTCGGCGTCTCCGGCGCCAAGGTCATGACCAGCACCCGGGCCATCGCCCTGATCCATGACGGCGGCGCGGTGACCGGCGTCATCGCCAAGGATACGGACAGCGGCAAGGTCTACATGATCCATGCCGATGCGGTACTGCTGGCGACCGGCGGCTACGGCAACAACCAGAATCTGCTGCAGACGTCCTATCTCTATGCCGGCAGCGATGCCAGCACCGGCGATGCCCAGGTCCTGATCAAGGATGCCGGCCTTACCCAGGGCACGCTGGACACTTCCAAGCTCGAATACTACTGGGGCGCCATCCCGGTCGATGACACCAAGGCGGTGTCCGTCCGCGAGGCCAACCAGGCTGCGTTTACGATGGGCGCCATTCTGCTCAACTCCGCCGGCAAGCGGTTCGTCAACGAAACCGCCGGCGATTCCACAGTGCTGAGCGCCGTCGAAGCGACGGAGAACAAGGATGCGTACCTGCTGATGGACAAGGAGACGTTCAACCGCTGGAAGAGCAAGCTGGATGTCGCCGGCGTGGCCTACAGCCAGCTGTCCAAATGGATGGACGCCAACGGCAGCAGCGAACCGATCCTGGCCCACGGCGATACGCTGAGCGACGCCGCCAGTGCAGCGGGACTGGATCCGGCGGCCGTGGAAGCTACGGTATCCTATTACAACAAGTCCGTCACGATGGGCTTTGATTCCGATTACGGACGCGCCAGGGAAGACATGACGCAGGCCCTGGAAGACGGACCGTTCTATATCATCCAGCTGAAGCCGTGCTTCACGATGACGCTGAGCGGCGTCAGTGTGAATACCAGCCTGCAGGTTCTGGATGCCTCCAGCAGTCCGATCAGCGGTCTCTATGCAGCCGGTGAAGTCGCCGGCGGCGTGTTCGGGGACAATGCTCCGGAAGGCGCCGGCAACGCCTGGGCGGCCACCAGCGGCAAGCTGGCGGCGGATGCGCTGGATGCGGCTCTGCAGGAAGCCAAGGCAGAAGCCGGCGCTGATGCCGGTGCCAGTGCGGAAGCGGACGCCTCCGCCAGCCCTTCGGCTTCCGCCGCGGCGCAGTAATATGGTTATGCGTGCATGAAAAAGGAAAGCCCTGGGCTTTCCTTTTTGGTTCCGGAGAATTACTTGGCTTTCGCTTTGGCAATCTCCTCTTCGACTTCTTCCGCGCCTTCCGCGTAGAGCTTCTCCTCATCCGGAGACAGTTCCTTCAGCAGACGGTAGAATTCGCCGGCATGAACTCTTTCTTCATCAGCGATGTCCTTGAGAACATCAATGGCGAGTTCGTTGTCAGTGGATTCCGCCAGCTGCATATACAGCTGTACGGCCTCGTACTCGGCGGCGATCATGAAGCGGATGGAGCGGATCAGTTCTTCGTCCGTCAGCTTGCGGTCCTGGTGCATGCCGCTGAACGGATTTCCAAATTCTGGCATTACGGGTCCTCCTTTTTCTTTAATATACCATGGAATTTTCGTTTTCCTGAAGCGCACGCTCTGCGGGTCAACTGTAACCGGGAGCGCTTACTTCGCTCAAGCGCCGCAAAAGCGGGCGGGAAACAGTATACACTTTTACTCATTTGTTTAGTTTGTGGGCTCCGGTGGCGGGTTTGTCGTTGGATTCAGGGAACATTTGTGGTTAAATAACAGCGTACAAAAAAGGAGATAAATACTATTATGGCACTGTCATTTTCTGAATCTGTAAAAAGCTTTGGAGCCAAGCAGCTGCTCGGATACATTTCCAAGAATCCGGAAAACAATATCCCGAAGATGCTGGACTGGCTGGAGAAGTACGGCGGTGAGGCGGCGATGCCGGACCAGCTGGCGTATGTCAGAAGGGTGCTCGAGGACCACGACAACAAGTGGTACAAATACACGATGAAGATGTTCCACGAGATTGACCCGAACTGCCTGAAGAAATTCATGGAGTGCTTCGTCGTCAATGCTTCCCTGCTGGGACTTCCGCGTGAGCGCAAGATGGCTGCAAAGTATCAGTGCAACATTCCCTGGACCATCCTGTTCGATCCGACTTCCGCCTGCAACATGCACTGCACGGGCTGCTGGGCTGCCGAATACGGCCACACGCTGAACCTGACCTACGATGACATGGACAAGATCTGCACGCAGGGCAAGGAACTGGGCGTCTACACGTATCTGATGACCGGCGGCGAGCCGCTGGTCCGCAAGGCGGACATCCTGAAGCTGGCGGAGAAGCACAATGACTGCTACTTCCACATCTTCACGAACAGCACGCTGATCGACCAGGCCTTCTGCGATGAGGTCAAGCGTCTGGGCAACCTGAGCTTCGCGCTTTCCGTCGAAGGCACGAAGGAGACGACGGACGGCCGCAGAGGCGCCGGCTGCTATGACAAGGTCATGGCTGCCATGGATCTGCTGAAGAAGAACGGCATTGTCTTCGCCACCTCCATCTGCTACACCCATGCGAACTACAAGGAAGTCACGAGCGATGAGTTCATTGACAAGCTCATTGCGAAGGGCGCCCGTGTTGCCTGGTATTTCCACTATATGCCGGTTGGAAACGACGCTTCTCCGGATTTGCTGCTGACCCCGAAAGAGCGTGAATACATGTACAACCGCGTCCGTGAGATCCGTTCCGAAGAGTCCGGCAAGGAGATCTTCTCAATCGACTTCCAGAACGACGGCGAATTCATCGGCGGCTGCATCGCCGGCGGCAAGAACTACTGCCACATCAACTCCAACGGCGACGTCGAACCGTGCGTCTTCATCCATTACAGCGGAGCCAACATCAAGAACCAGGATCTGCTGGACTGCCTGAGACAGCCGCTGTTCCAGAAGTACCGTGAGAACCAGCCGTTCAACCAGAACATGCTGAGACCGTGCCCGATGCTGGAGAATCCGGAATTCCTGCAGAAGATGGTCCGTGAGACCGGTGCGCATTCGACCGATATGGTCAGCCCGGAGTCTGCCGAGCATATGTGCGACAAGTGCGTCACGTATGCCAAGAAGTGGCAGCCGACTGCGGAGCGTCTGTGGGATGCGGAAAAGGTCGAGAAGGCCAAGGTTGCTGCTGAAAAGGCTGCCAAGAAGGCCGCTGAGAAAAACGCCTAGTTTCTTCATGAATCAATGCAAACCGCTGCGGGACACAGTTCCTGCGGCGGTTTTTTTCATGCCCGGAAGGGGCTGAAAAAACCGGCGGAAGGGCAGCCGGTTTCCGCTTGAGGCATTCCTTCACAAATGAAATCTGTTTCATGGTCTTTTCGGTTGAATTCACTCTGCCGGCGGCGTATTGTAAAGAAGTTGGAAATGCAACTAATTGGTTGACAGGGCTGAGGAGAGAATAAATGGAGACAATCATCAAACGGAATGGAAGCAGAACGGCCTACGACCGCACCAAGATCGCCAAGGCGATCGCAAAGTCCTTTGACAGCGTCAAGGAGACCTATGACAGCGCCCGCATCGAGGACCTGCTGAAGCAGGTGGAAGCGGCGCTGGCCGGCAGAGACGGCGTAGCCGTGGAGACGATCCAGGACACCGTCGAGCAGACACTGATGAAGAACGGCTGCTTTGCGGCGGCCAAGAGCTACATCCTGTACCGGGAGACCCGGACAAAACTGCGCACGGTGCGCGAGAATCTGTGCGCCCAGCTGCAGGAACCGGACCTCGGACCGGTGTTTCTGAAGATTCAGAAGGATTATCCGTCCTATGATCTGGCCAGGCTGGGGGCCAAGTTTGAAGCTCTGAACAAGGAAGGCCTGGACGAAGACGAGAAGCTGGAGACGCTGACCCGCTCAGCCGCCGAGATGACGACCAAAGAGGAGCCGCGCTGGGAGTACATCGCCGGCCGCCTGCTGTGCTACCGCTTCCTGAAGGATCTGAAAAAGCAGGAGGAGATCCTCGGCATCCACAGCTTCTATGAGAAGCTGCGCTATCTGACCGACGAAGGTCTGTACGGCGACTATATTCTGGCTAATTACTCAAAGGAAGAAGTTGACGAGATGGCCGCGCTGATCGTACCGTCCCGCGATGATCTGTTCACTTACTCCGGGCTGGATCTGATGATTGCCCGCTATGTGATCCACAACCGGCACCACACGCCGCTGGAATCTCCGCAGGAGATGTTCCTGGGCATTGCCATGCATCTGGCGATGAAGGAGAACAGTGACCGGACCGGCTGGGTCAAGAAGTTCTATGACATGCTGAGCTGTCAGGAAGTCACGATGGCGACGCCGACGATGGCCAACGCGCGCAAGCCGTACCATCAGCTGAGCAGCTGCTTCGTCGATACCGTTCCGGATTCCCTGGACGGCATTTACCGCAGCATCGACAATTTTGCGCAGGTTTCCAAATACGGCGGCGGTATGGGCATGTACCTGGGCAAAGTGCGTTCCCGGGGCGGCAGCATCCGCGGCTTTGAAGGCGCGAGCGGCGGTGTGATCCGCTGGATCCGCGTCATCAACGACACTGCGGTCGCCGTCGACCAGCTGGGCGTCCGCCAGGGCGCAGTGGCGGTCTATCTGGACGTCTGGCACAAGGATCTGCCGGAGTTCCTGCAGCTGAGGACAAACAACGGCGATGACCGCATGAAGGCGCATGATGTCTTCCCGGCCGTCTGCTATCCGGATCTGTTCTGGAAGATGGCGAAGGAAAACCTCGACCAGGACTGGTATCTGATGGATCCGCATGACATTCTCATCACCAAGGGCTATGCGCTGGAAGACAGCTACGGCGACGAATGGGAAAAGAAATACCTGGACTGCGTCAATGACGCCCGCATCAGCAAGCGCGTCATCCGCCTGAAGGAACTGGTCCGCCTGATCCTGAAATCGGCGGTGGAAACCGGCACGCCGTTCGCGTTCTACCGCGATGCCGTCAACAAGGCCAACCCCAATAAGCATGCGGGCATGATCTACTGCTCGAACCTGTGCACGGAGATCGCCCAGAACATGTCGGCGACCCAGTTCATCAGCAAGAAAATTGAGACCAAGGAGGGCGACACCGTTGTCGTCACGGCCACTAAGAGCGGCAATTACGTCGTCTGCAATCTGGCTTCTCTGTGCCTGGGCAATTTCGATGTCCGCGACCATGCGAAATTCGAAGCGCTGACAGCGACTGTTGTACGCGCCCTGGATAATGTCATCGACCTGAACTTCTATCCGGTGCCCTATGCCCAGCTGACCAATCAGAAGTACCGCAGCATCGGCCTGGGTGTCAGCGGCTACCACCACATGCTGGCGAAGAACGGCATCAAGTGGGAGAGCGAGGAGCACCTGCAGTTTACAGATGAGGTCTTCGAGGAATTCGGCTACGCGGCGATCAAGGCCAGCAATGAACTGGCCAGGGAGCGCGGCGTCTACAGTGAGTTTGAAGGCTCCGAGTGGCAGAGCGGCGAATACTTCACGCGCCGCAATTACACCAGCAGCCGCTGGCAGCAGCTGAAGGAAAGCGTCCATACGTACGGCATGCGCAACGCCTATGTCATGGCGGTGGCGCCGACCAGTTCGACGTCGATCCTGATCGGCACGACCGCCGGCCTGGATCCGGTCATGGACCGCTACTTCCTGGAAGAGAAAAAGGGCGCGATCCTGCCGCGGGTGGCGCCGGATCTTGACGCCAAGACCTACTGGCTGTACAAGAACGCCCATTCCATCGACCAGACCTGGTCGGTGAAAGCGGCGGGCATCCGCCAGCGTCATATCGATCAGGCGCAGAGCTTCAATCTGTGGATCACCAACGACTACAAGATGAGCCAGCTGCTGAACCTCTACATCCTGGCCTGGGAGAAAGGCGTCAAGACAATCTACTACGTCCGTTCCAAGGCGCTGGATCCGGAAGAGTGCGAAAGCTGCTCGGCATAGCATGAGGAGGAGAAGACCATGGAAGATCTGAAGAAGAAACCGCTGTTCAATCCAGAAGGGGACGTTGATGTCCGCGACCGCCGTCTCATCAATTTCAACACCACCAATCTGAACGATTTCAATAACATGAAATACGCCTGGGTCAGCGACTGGTACCGCCAGGCCATGAACAACTTCTGGATTCCGGAAGAGATCAACATGAACCAGGACAAGTCGGATTATCCGCATCTGGAGAAGCCGGAACGCACCGCCTATGACAAGATCCTGAGTTTTCTGATTTTTCTGGATTCCCTGCAGACGGCGAACCTGCCGCGGGTGACGGAATATGTGACGGCCAATGAGGTCAACCTCTGCCTCACGATCCAGAGCTTCCAGGAGTGCATCCATTCGCAGAGCTACAGCTATATGCTGGACACCATCTGCAATCCCACCGAGCGCGACAGCATCCTCTACCAGTGGAAGGATGACGAGCATCTGCTCAAGCGCAACAAGTTCATCGGCGACCTGTACAACGAGTTCACAGCCAGGCACGACAAGCAGACCTTCCTGCGCGTGCTGGTCGCCAACTATATCCTCGAGGGCATCTACTTCTATTCCGGCTTCATGTTCTTCTACAACCTCGGCCGCAACGGCAAGATGCCCGGCTCGGTGCAGGAGATCCGCTACATCAACCGTGACGAGAACACCCATCTGTGGCTGTTCAAGAACATCCTGACGGAGTTCCGCAAGGAAGAGCCGGAGATGTTCACGCCGGAGAATGAGCAGATGATCCGCGAGATGATGAAGGAAGGCGTCGAACAGGAGATCGCCTGGGGCCACTATGTCATCGGCGATGACATCGCCGGCCTGAACAAGCAGATGGTGACGGACTACATCCGCTACCTCGGCAACCTGCGCTTCTCCAACCTCGGCCTGGGCACCCTGTACGAGGGCTATGCGGATGAACCGGCTACCATGGCCTGGGTCAGCCAGTATGCCAACGCCAACATGGTGAAGACGGACTTCTTCGAAGCCCGCAGCTCCGCCTATGCCAAGAGTTCAGCGCTGGAAGACGATCTCTGAGATCCGCCGCTAACATAGGAAGACTAACACAGACGGCTTGCGAAAGCCGTTTTGTTCTGGGGCCGGCAGGCGGCTGCTGAAAATCAGATAACCGGTTGCGGTTTTGCATTATGATATTGGAAACAGAAATGAGGGCAGGCATATGCAGACAGCAGTCAGAGGATATCAGGAACGGGATCTGCCGGACATGATCCGGATCTGGAACAGCGTAGTGGAGGCAGGCAGCGCTTTCCCTCAGGAAGAGGATCTGACGGCGGTATCCGGCGCGGAATTCTTTGCGGAGCAGAGCTATTGCGCAGTGGCGGAAGATCCGGACGGATGCATTCTGGGTCTCTATATCCTGCATCCGAACAATGTCGGCCGCTGCGGCCATATCTGCAATGCCAGCTACGCGGTGGATCCGTCCGTCCGCGGTCTGCACATCGGCGGGCAGCTGGTGTCCGACTGCCTGGTGCAGGCGAAGAAGCACGGTTTCCGGATTCTGCAGTTCAATGCCGTCGTCGCTTCCAATGTCCATGCCCGGCATCTCTATGAGCGGCTGGGTTTCACACTTCTGGGCGTCATCCCGGGCGGTTTCCGCATGGCGGACGGCAGCTATGAGGATATCTGCCCGTATTATCACGTGCTGTAACTGCAGCGGTGAAGACCTTGAAGAATATAAAAAAGACGGATTCCCGGGAAATGCGGTTTCCTGAGAATCTGTCTTTTGTTTACTTCAGATGCCAGATGTCGCGGTTGTACTCGAAGATGGTGCGGTCGCTGGAGAAGTAGCCGGCCTTGGCAATGTTGACCAGCGCCATGCGCTTCCATCTCTCGCGGTCCTCATAGTCGTACAGCATGGTCTCCTTGGTCTGGCAGTAGCTCTCGAGATCCAGCAGCGTCATGAACCAGTCCTTGTTGATAAGGTTGTCCTGTACGGCTTTCAGCAGAGCCGGATCGCCGATTGCGGACAGTTCCGGCCCGGTGATGAAGTCGATAACGCGGCGGATCGACTGGCTGCGCTCGTAGTACTCGCGGGCGTGGTAGCCACTGGTCTGATAGAGGCGGATGACCTCGTCACTGGAACGGCCGAAGACATAGATGTTCGGATCGCCGACCAGGTCGTGGATCTCAACGTTGGCGCCGTCCGCGGTGCCCAGGGTCACGGCTCCGTTCAGCATGAATTTCATGTTGGAGGTGCCGCTGGCTTCCTTGGAGGCCAGGGAGATCTGTTCGGAAATATCTGCGGCCGGAATCAGCTTCTCGGCCTTGGTGACGTCATAGTTGCGGACCATGACGATCTTGAGCCACGGCGAGACCTGCGGATCGCTGTCAATCAGCTGCTGCAGGCACAGGATCAGGTGGATGATGTCCTTGGCCATGGTATAGGCCGGCGCCGCCTTGCCGCCCAGAATGATGGTTACCGGGCGCGGCGGGATGTTGCCGTCCTTGATGGTCAGATACTTGTAGATCGCATAGAGGGCGTTCATCTGCTGGCGCTTGTATTCGTGCATGCGCTTGACCTGGATGCAGAACACGGAATCGGGATCGACCTTGATGTTCTCGCGCTCCATCAGCATCCGCGCCAGTTCTTCCTTGTTGTGGTGCTTGATCTCATCGAGGCGGTTCAGCACCGGTTCGTCATTATAATGGTCCATCAGACGCTCCAGATTGGAGGCGTCCCTGTGCCAGTCCGTGCCGATCACGGAGTCCAGATACAGCGACAGCTCGTGGTTGCAGTGGACCAGCCAGCGACGGAAGGTGATGCCGTTGGTCTTGTTGTTGAATTTCTCCGGATAGATGTCATAGAACGGCTTGAGCTCCTGATGCTTCAGGATCTCGGTGTGGATGGCGGCGACGCCGTTGATGGAATGGCCGAAGTGCATGTCGATGCGGGCCATGTGCACGCGGTGCTCATTGTCGATGATCTGCACGTTCGGGTCGTTGTAGGCGCAGCTGACCGCGAAGTCCATGCCTTCGATGATCGGCATCAGATGCGGGACGACCTGCTGCAGGTAATCCAGCGGCCACTTCTCCAGCGCTTCCGCCAGGATCGTGTGGTTCGTATAGGCGCAGGTGTTGGCGATGATGCCGTTGGCCTCCTTCATCGGGATGCCTTCCTCCATCAGGAGGCGCATCAGTTCCGGAATGATCAGGGTCGGATGGGTGTCGTTGATCTGCACGGCCACATACTGGTCGAGATGATGCAGGTCATGGCCCTTTTCCTTCTCTTCCCTGATGATGAGCTGGGCGGCGTTGCTGACCATGAAGTACTGCTGGTAGATGCGCAGCAGCTGGCCGTTGCGGTCGGAGTCATCCGGATACAGGAACAGGGTCAGATTGTGGGCGATATCGGTCTTGTCGAAGTCGATGCCGTCGCGGACGGTCGAGTTGTTGACGGTGTCGAGGTCGAACAGATGCAGCTTGTTGTGGCCGCCGCCGTAGCCGATGACATCGAGGTCATACATGCGCGACTGGTAAACCTTGTTTCCCAGCTGCACCTTGAAGCCGATGTCCGTATTGGTCTCCCAGGAGGGATCGGTCAGCCAGCGGTCGGGCGTTTCCGCCTGCTTGCGGTTGACGAACTCCTGCTTGAACAGTCCGTAGTGGTAGTTGAGTCCGCAGCCGTCGCCCTGGTAGCCCAGCGTGGCGATGGAATCCAGGAAGCACGCGGCCAGACGGCCCAGGCCGCCGTTGCCCAGCGAAGGTTCGTCTTCGACCTTTTCGATTTCGGCCAGCGACTTGCCGTGCTCCTTCAGGATCCGGTCGATCTCGTCATAGATGCCGAGGTTGATCAGGTTGTTGCCCAGCAGCTTGCCGATCAGGAACTCGGCGCTGATGTAGTACAGCTTCTTGTTTCCGGTGGTTGCAGGAACCTCCTGCGACATCTCCTTCGACAGTTTCAGAAGCGCGATGTACAGGCTCTTCGGGCTCGCCGCAGAGATCGGTTTGTTCAGTGTTTTCAAAAGCCGTGTTTCCAGATCCATAACAAAATGCCTCCCCTTGAACGCAACACGCTTATTTTACCACAACCGGTATGCCCGATGCATCCTGCCAAGGCCGGGCGCCCGTGGTATAATGTCCCCGTGAAATTGCGAGGGCACAGCCTATGGCACTGATAGTGGAGATTCTGAAAGCAATCGTTCTGGGCATCGTCCAGGGCATCACCGAGTGGCTGCCGATCAGCAGCACCGGCCATCTGATCCTGGTCAATGCGCTGATGCCGCTGCGGGTATACGCCGATGCGGCCCGGAACGCGGAATACGTCAACATGTTTGAGGTGGTCATCCAGTTCGGCAGCATCCTGGCCGTCATCCTGCTGTATTTCCACCGCCTGAACCCGTTCTCCCCGAAGAAGAGCGCCGTGCAGAAGAAAAAGACCTGGACCCTGTGGCTCAAGGTCCTGATTGCGACGGTTCCGGCCGCCATCGCCGGCTACTTCCTCGATGACATCATCGATGCGAAGTTCCGCACGCCGCTGGTCATCGCCATCGCCCTGATCGTCTACGGCGTCCTGTTCATCGTCATTGAAAACCGCCGCCTGGCGCCGAGCGTCGTCAAGGCCGAGGACATGAGCAACAAGACGGCTTTTGAGATCGGCATGTACCAGATGCTGGCCCTGATCCCGGGCACCAGCCGCTCCGGCAGCACGATCCTGGGCGCTTCCCTGCTGGGCTGCAGCCGCCCGCTGGCTTCTGAATTCTCGTTCTTCATGTCGATTCCGGTCATGTTTGGTGCAAGTCTGCTCAAAATCATTAAAATGAAGACAGACATGGACGCAGCCGGCGTCGTGATTCTGCTGGTCGGCATGGTCACCGCCTTCGTGGTGTCCGTGGTCGTGATCCGCAGCTTCATGGCCTATATCCGCAAGCACGACTTCAAGATCTTCGGCTGGTACCGCATCGTTCTGGGTGCCCTGGTTCTGGCGCTGTCCTTCCTCCATGTTCTCTGATAGGAGATATTTATGCTGAATACCCTGAGCTTTGGCGGGCTGTTCCTTGAGGGACTGCTGTCTTTTTTCTCACCGTGCGTACTGCCGCTGATTCCGCTGTACATGGGCTATCTGACCCGCGAGACGGCGGTCACGGACGCCGAAGGGCATACCCGCTATTCCCGCGGCAAGACCCTGTGGATGACCCTGTGGTTCGTGCTGGGCATCTCCACCGTGTTCTTTCTGGCCGGCCTGGGGGCTTCGGCTTTCCATTCGTTCTTCACGCAGAACCAGACCCTGATCCAGCTGATCGGCGGCCTGCTGCTGGTGCTGTTCGGACTGATCGCCCTGGATGTCATCCGCATTCCCTGGCTGGAACAGGAACACAAGCTGGAGCTGAAGGATGAGAAGGGCAGCCGCAAGTCCGGCTGGGTGAAAGCCTGGCTGATGGGCTTCGTGTTCTCCTTCGCCTGGAGCCCCTGCATCGGACCGATGCTGGCCAGCGCCATTGTCGTCGCAGCCTCCGCGTCAACCAGAGCGGCCGGCTACGGCTACATCCTGGCTTACGCCCTGGGCTTCATCCTGATGTTCCTGCTGCTGGGCCTGTTCACCGAAGAGATGCTGAACTTCTTCCAGAAGAAGAAGGACATCGTCAGATACACGCGCATGATCGGCGGCATCATCATCCTGTGCTTCGGCGCGTACATGCTCTACGGCAGCTTCACCCGTCTGAG
>Ga0183095_11160_pt1 | contig 28465 bp, 25 predicted proteins | sample BioMet4_FD_130346 | JGI IMG/M metagenome (GOLD analysis project Ga0183095, IMG submission 130346) | Microbial communities from bioreactor (seeded with sewage sludge) at LBNL, California, USA - Biofuel metagenome 4 (v2) (version 3) | ecosystem: Engineered > Bioreactor > Anaerobic > Unclassified ...
CATTTGATTTATTGACCTCGATCCTTTCAGGTTAAGGATCGTCCGTACAACAACGGCACTGAGACTGGATAAACTGCAAGGCCCCCATAACATTAATAGCTGTATGGAAACTTCTCTTGAGTTTAAATGAAGACTTGTCGTCACCACTGGAGCAACTTCAAAGTCTTTTTCATTATTAAACAACAATATCTGTATGTACTTTTTTAAGACTACACATGCACCTTTCCCCTTAGCGGTCTCAAATGGGGTATTAGATGGTAAAATAGAAAGCTTTAGAAAATATATTTTAAATGGATTTAATATTATATTGTATAATTATTATTACTAAATCATATGTTTGTATCTACATATGGTTGGCTTAGATACTCCAGAAACTTCAGTCAGTCTCTTGATTGTTACTTCTTCTCCGGATTCTTCTAAGCGTTTCTTTGCATCGAGTATTTTATCGACTGACTTATTTCTTCTTTGTTCGTGGGTGTAATAAGCTCCTTGAGATTCACGTGATTTCAGTTCTTGTCCAGTAATTTTTTCAGCACCGATTGGTCGAACAAGGTTCATCGCACCTTTATTTTTTGTGTAGTTTCTAAAATTTTTATCATCCTTATGAAGCCATACCCATTTTGCAATTGAGTTGGCTATGCTTTCTGCTTCTGAGACAGGAAAATCAAGATTATTCTTTGCAGCTACAAGAAAGTCTCTATAGTAGTCAAGACAGATATTTTTTACAAACAATACAAATCCTTCATATTCATTATATTTTTTTACTTCTTTATATGCCTCTTTCCGACATGTATGAAACATCCTCATATGTCGCCCCTCAATAGAGTCGTCATTCTGGATGACCTGATAAATGTTCGGCAAGTCAACAAAATCTGCCAGATAGTCTAGATCATAGGCCCGATCCGCCCACCTCGTCTTCCACTTTGGAGAAAATGGATTCTTGATAAGATATCCAACATATCCCTTGTCTGCTTCCAGCTTGTTTTGATAACCAGCCTGAACGGCTTTGAAGTAGTTGATGGCTTTCCAGCTAATCTTGATTGTTGAATTTATTAACGGCAACACTACTGGATTCTCGATCTCATAAAGGTAATGCGCGTGTGAATTCTCTCTATTAATGATAACAATAGTCGGCTCTGGAAGAATGTCATTTGACCAAGCCTCTCCAGCAAATTCGTAATCAAGGTCAAGAGCTATGTATTTTCTTTTTTGTGTTGGCAGTTGAATATAATTTGCTTTGAATAAAATATCTTCTTTTTTGGAAATATATCTTGCTTGTTTTTCGAAGCCCCATCGCGGTTTGTCTGGTAGGAAATCGAAAAGTCTCTGCTGTACTGGTGTCAGTTCCTGTTCCATAGATCATCTCCTGCTGTCTCCTTCTCCTGAAGGAAACTTACGTGGAATATGATCTATGAATATCTATATAACTTTCCCCCCATAATAAGAGCGTAATCCTTGCACCAAATCTAAATCAGTCAGAATAACGGTATTTTAAAATGGATCAGTTGAATACAGATAATAATAGCAATATTTCTTTAAGATATTGTAACTTGAAGCCATGTTGGCTTCTGCCATGGGCAACAATACTGATGGTTCAGGCTCGATGAAAGGAGGTGCGTCGGTGACGCATCAGAAGGGTAACGAGCCTTTGTGTCGGCTTGCTTGAGAGAGGGGATGGCACCAACCAACGCTTTTCTGACGTTCTGAGGAGCCTCCCTGTGCTCTTTTTACCGGACGCAAATTTTTTTATCATGCCTGGGTTGCTATCTTTATCCGACAGTTGGCAATAAAATAGCCCACGCCTATTCCCATTGCGAACCAGGAAGCGACGTGGGCCGATTGTTACTTTACAATGTACCAGCTGTTACCGCGCTTCGTGAGGCCGAATGTTGTCTGACCATGGGCAAGGAGCTTGTTTGATCCGTTGTCCTTGACCTGGAGGTCGACTTCGTAAACATGGACCTCCTCATTGTTGACGATCTTGGTGTAATCATTGATAATCTTGAAGATGTGGATCGAACATCCTCCTTTTTGGATGTCCTTTACGATTTCATCGCCCACCATGACATATAAAGACTTGATGGCCGCAGTTTGAATGATACCTTCAGGAGGATTCGAGCTGCAACCGGCCATGGCCAGTAAAGCCAATACCAAAATCGTTCCAATAACCTTCTTCGGCATTGTCATCTCCAGTGCTATGGTTGAGATTCGCCCCGCCACTATGTAGTCCTGATCATTTAATATCTCTATCTAATAAGTGAAACGTCATCCCCCTTGAATCAACTGGAGGGCCATCTTGGGCATTGAGTTCGCTTGCGAGAGCATCGCCGTAGCAGCTTGGGTCAATATCTGTTCACGGACAAAGTTGGTCATCTCCGATGCAACATCAGTATCGGAAATTTGCGATTCAGCAGCTTGGAGATTCTCAGCCTGAATTTCTATATTGGAGATAGTGTTCTCGAGACGATTCTGGGTGGCACCGAAGTATGCTCTATTCTGATCAACCTGGACCATGGCCTTGTCGAGAACACCTAAAGCCTTTTGCGCGTCCTGCTGCGTGTAGATGGTATTTCCATCAAACGAACCGTAATAACTCAAAGCATACTGACCGATCCCCTTTCTTTGATCGACAGTGCCGTTTAAAACGGCACCATTGAAGAGGTCTCCCGTATTGGCAATATTTTGCACCTCGTCTTTTCCCCATTGAACCTGGAGCCGCATTTTTTCTCGAATGTCCAGATTGTCCCAGGCAGCTTGTCCATTGGCAGCGATGTACTTGTTCGTCTGATCCTGGACATAAGCTTTCGCTGATGCGACAAGGTTGTTCTCGTCGTCTATGGCGTGTCCGTTTTTATCTCCATCGGTGACCTTCCAGAAGCTCCACCCATAGGCAGCATAACCGGCACGATGTAACTGGCTGTCGAGGTCAGACATCAAACCGAGACCATCGCTCAACCAAGTCGCTTCCATGGGTCTGCTTGTCGCGATGTAGTAATAATCCTCTGCCGAGGAGTTCCCTGTTCCGAAATGAATTTTGAGTTGCCCGGTACTTTGCGGTTGTGTCCCATTGTGCGCCCAAAGGGCGATGCTCTCATCGAGGAGCTTGATTCCGTTGAAATCGGTGGCAACCGCGATCCGCTGAATCTCGGAAGCCATGGCCTGGTATTCGGAATCGATGATCAGGCGCTGATCCGAGGAGTAGGTACCGGTGGCGGCCTGCTCGGCCAACTCCTTCATGCGGGTGAGCTTCTCGTCGATGATCTGAAGCCCACCGTCTGCGGTCTGACACAGGGAGACGGCATCATTGCAGTTTCTGATGCCCTGGTTCATCGTGGCGATGTCGCTCCGCATGAGTTCCCGGACAGCGAGTCCGGCCGCGTCGTCGGCAGAGGAATTGATCCGCATCCCGGATGACAGCCGCTGGGTCGACGTGCTCAAGGCCCCATAGTGGTCAGTCAGGTTCCGGGCGGCATTCATCGCCATCATGTTGTGATTAATAATCAAGGACATACGACTTCCTCTGGGGTAACGGGAAATCCTTTCCTGGTTCGCTTCGGGCCAACCCGTTGGAAACAAAAGTGGTTTTTCAAAAGCATATTTAAAAACGATTGTTGTCTAATCTAAAGCATATTTTATACCATCGTTGCTTATAGCCCTTAAATCATTGCCTTACCCTGTGCTAGGGGGTGAGGCATGGACAATGTTCAGGAACTTTTTGGCAAGAAAATCAGGACGATTCGTCGCAATCGCGACATGACCCAGGAAAAATTGGCCGAGCTCTCCGGCCTGTCCCTCCAATACATTGGAGAAATCGAGCGGGGGCGACGGAACCCGTCCCTCACCAGCGTCGAAACCTTGGCGGCTGCTTTCGGCATTCCCCTGGCCGAGCTTTTCAACCTGGATGAGTTCAAGCTGACCCCCGAGGACCTGCGCCGCATCCTTACCCGGCAGATCGAGGAAGCGGATGAGGAGCGGTTGCGGCTCTTCTTCAATGTCGCACAGGCTTTCTTCCGATAGCCCAGTTGCCACCCCGGTCGCGCATTCCGGCAAGCGCCCTCCTCTGAATGACTCCATTCCAAGGGGCGGATTCGGGGCCACGCTGAAGGATACCCTGGCCCAGGGGACCGGTCACGCCAGTGCTGCAACGGTACTTACGGGAACCAGGGCACGGACCGCATCTGAAGGGATATCCGTCGACTGACAACAGCATGGATTTCTCTTTTTTGCCGTTCCTGACGAAGGAATCTGAAATACCAGGAGCATCTTTCCCAAATACGCAGGCCCCTGCGCTTTTGGTTCCGGTCAATTTCGAAGAAAAAAAAGACCAGCTGAACGCCGGTCTTTTGCGTAATAAGGCACCTGAAATCAATCAAAGACTATGCCTTCTTGCCGCTGTTCCTCTGTTATCATCCGTTCCAGCTCCAAAAAATAGAGCACGTTTGCAAGTTCGCGATATTTATCGTGTTGCAGGCCATTTAACTGACGAAGTCCGATATGCAGCTTGTCCCCAACATATTGTTCAAATGATTCAAGATGGGGATAGTCGCGATAATAGACGCCAGAGCCTGTCGTGAAAGGATTTTGCCGTTTTGGAAAATACAAAATATCCGTCTTATCAAGACCGGGATTCTCCGGATTCCAATATAAAACACGCCCCCTTGTCCCATAGTCGAGCCACGTTTTAGAGTCACAGGAGTAAACAGGGACATGCCGAATTAATCTGGGGGTTGTCATCCCAAAAATGTGCACCTTGGTTCTTTTGGGACTATTATACAATTTGTCCACCACAGGCCACAGCACTTCCAAATCCTCCCTATCGTCTCCTTGGCATTGACCGATAGCAACGATATCATACCCTTTTTGGATAAAATACTCCTCCTCTTGATTGGAAAGGTTATGCAGTACTGGGACTGCCTTTATTCCTACCCGCTCCATTTCAAGCAATCGTTCTAAATTGTGCTCGAAACTGTCAGGCTTAAAATCATCATCAAAACTGAATACAAAATTGTACCATTTTTGTGCACGCTTGGCATAAGCTTTATATTGCACATAAAGCTTGTGCGCCATTTTTTCAAACTCCTCTTGTGCCAGATTAAGATCGTTCAAGCTATATGCCCCGCAGTCAAGTATTATATCCCCAATCATGTGGCGATACCGCTTCAAATATTCCATTGGATTGTGTAGCCCATAGAATGTAAGCAAGACGTTTGGCTTGACATCTGGCAGGGCCGCGTGGAGTTCCATCAGGACACCAATACTGAGAGAAGAAAGAAATATCTTCATGATCATCCTCCTTTTACAAGGCCCCATGACTCGCGCCAAGGGGCCTTGCCTATCGGGAATCGCTACTTGGAGCTGAGGGTCTTGAGCTTGCTCTTGAGGGCTTCCAGGTCGGCAATGAGGCTCTCAACGGCTTCAATGTCCACCTTGCCTTCAATCGTCGCCTTCTCTCCCAAAAAAGGCTTGATGGACTGACTGAGCTGCGTGACCTGAACATCAATATTGGGCACGGACTTCTCGGAGGATTTTTCCTGAGCCTCCACCGCAGAGGTAGAGGCATCCTCCTTCTTGGGGACAAACTCGGAACGCTTCAGCTCCTTTGCAATGAACTTGTCCAAGTAGGCTTGCGGCGCGGCTTTATCCCCTTTGCCCAATTCCTTGAGGTACTTGCGCTCTTCGCCAGTGAGCGGAGCTTCGATGTTCAGGAAATCTTCCATGCACTCCACCGCGACGTACACATCCATGCGTTCCAGCTTGTAAACCTCGATGATGGCATCGATCTTGGTTTTGCGCTGCTCGAAGGGGATATCATCCTCAAGACCCTTCGTTTTCAGCAGCATACCAATCGGATCGGGACCAAGCCCCTTCGCGTCTTCGTCAGAGAATTTGGAGTAGTACGAACCGATTTCCGACAACCGCTCCACACCGAGCCACAAGTAGTTTTCGACCTTCGGGATGGAGGAAAAATTCATATACTTTTCGCGGGAACGCTTGCTGATGAACGGGATGTGCTTGTTAGCCCAAGCAACCCAGTCCCTCTTGTTTTCAGCGGTCCTAAGAGTTTGGAGCTTCAGCAGATAGAAACCAATACGGAAAGCATAAAAGGCGACATGGGCATTGGCCTTGTCCTGGATCAGGACGAATTCGCGGTGACGAACCTTGAGTTCCTCAAGGATCTCGTCCGCATTGTTCATCGCATTGACCTTGTTGAAGAGGATATTACGCATGGACTCCATGGTAATATTATTTTCTACCGCAGCCATAACGGAATCGGGGATCGAAGCATCACCAGAGGCATCATGGAAAAGCCCCTGATACGCGACAATAGCGGCGTAGTCCTCAACCTTCTGGTCCTGGTTGTTCAGGGACGGAGTCTGCGTAACCAATCCACGCAACTTGTCGGAAGTGGCGGCCTGCGAACCAGTTTCGGTCTTCTCGGTAGCGGTATTCATGGTAAGCTCCTTCTCGCGGTTTGATCGGTGCAGTTGCAAGGCGGTGTGCCTTTGCTCGCAACCGATGGCCGCACACTTCCAGAAGGGGCCGCACGAAGCCCGCCAACTTCTTAAAAAAGAAATTGGCAAGCGAGGGATGGTCGAAGAATCTTATTGATTTAAGGACATTATGACGCAATTTTTTATGCAAAAATCCGTCATCTCATAGTAGCCTTGGATGCGTTTCCGGCGGGTCATGATCTGTTCCCAGGTCCCATCGGTTTTACCCGACTCTTCGACCTTGGCCTTCAGGAGGGGGTAGACATCGTCAAAGGCGGCGGGGGTGAGCCCATCGGTCGCATGGGCCTCATCCCACAGCCAAACCATGGCGAGACGCATGACATCAGAGCTGTTGATATGTTTTCCCTCTAAACATAATTTATAAACGGCTTGAAGAATTTCTCCTTCGACAGTTTGCTTTTTAAACAAACTTTCCACCGCTTTATTTATCATATTTAATGCCTGGACTTCCAGTCCAACTTTCAATGGGGACTTCGCAACACCTTGCGGATTAATTTTTATGTCTCCAGTTCGTTGATAATCGAAGCTGAAAGTATCTGGAGCCATTTCGTCGACGGTCAACAGCCATTCGCCATTAAGCTTTAAAAGAGCGGACAAATCTGCCGGATTTTTAGTTGAAAATTCGACATCGCCATCATGAAGAAGGCATTCGAGAGCTTCATCGCTATCTAAGCCATCTGAATAGTGTCTATAAATTCTTCCAAAATTATTTTCAAATCCACAGCTCAAAAATCCATATTTAAAAAACTTTAAACTGGCATATTTACCATGGCTTTCTTCTAATCTTCTCCTAAAAGGCGTATACTTCAAATCCTCCTCATCGTCATGAGACGAAACATATTCTGTCATTTCATCAAGGAATTCTCTTGTTTGCATGAATTCATATATGCCAATGCCCTTGAAATACTCGTTATAGGCTTCTATAACGGCACAATATCTTTGATATAATGGATTGCGTCGCATGTACTCCCAGTACCAAAAAGCAATCCGCTGGAGGCGATCCGAGCCGTCGAGCAAAGTCTTCTCGCTGTCTTTTGCCATGGCAACAGAGATTCTCCATTTTTTACAACAAGATATATATTGCAAAAGCTTGTCGAAACCATGAAGTGCCTGGACGTACCACTCACCGAAAACGGTATCATCCAAAAGCGGTCGGGTAGACGAGGGAAGTTTCCTTCCCCCGCCCCCCACAGATCCGGACGTGCCCTTTTAAGGCATCCGGCTCCTCTGCTTATGGTCTTGCTGCGCGACGGTAAATCGAATGTACAACTACTGCAAATGGTAATCGGTAAGCCTTCTTCAAGAGGTCGAAGTTTTGCCAGTTCATGTTGCTCCTCTGTGATCGCCGATTAAGCCACTTCCACCACAGCTTTTGCGCTCCATCTCGGAATGCGTTGATCCTGCGGGAGTTGCCCGTGATCCCGTAGTACTGGTAGTGACCCTTGACCTTGAGCACGAGGGTTCGGAACTGGTCCGCGACATCATTATGCCGATTGACCCGGCACCACTCCCCTACCGCTTTCAAGGCCCTGGCCAGACGATCTTTTGCCGTCTTGCGTTTGACAACCCAGTTTCCTTTCAGCGACTTGCCCCAGAAATGGGTAAAGCCCAGCAGATCGAAACTGGGTCGCGAGTGTCCACTCCCTCCCGATCCGCCACCTGGAGGTAGGAATCGTATCAGGCGAGTCTTCTCCGGGTGGACGGCCAGACCGAATCGGCCAAGTCGCTTCGGCAGTACCTCTTCGACCTTCCAGGCGTCCATCTCATTGCTGAAGACCATGACAAAGTCGTCGGCGTAGCGGATGAGGAACGCCTTGCCTCGCAAACGCGGCTTGACAACGTGCTCAAACCATTTGTCCAGGACTTCGTGAAGATAGATGTTCGCCAGAAGGGGCGAGATCACTCCTCCTTGTGGCGTGCCGGCGTCTGGGTACGCAAGCTGACCTGCTTCGAGAACCCCAGCCTTGAGCCACTTATCAATTACCCGTCGTATCACACCATCGCGCACCCGCAGGTCAAGAAAACTCCGGAGATGTCCATGGTCCAGCGTGTCGAAGAACTTCCGGATGTCCACCTCGTAGACGTACCCTCCTCCCATGCCCATGATACCGAGCCAAAGGTTCTGCAGTGCCTGATGGCATGAGCGTCCGGGCCGAAAGCCGTAAGAGCAGTCAAGAAAATCCTGCTCATAGACCGCCCCCAGAACCATGGCCACAGCGCGTTGGAGCACCTTGTCCTCGATGGTCGGGATGCCGATCGGGCGGGCCGCCCCGTTTGCCTTGGGGATATACGCCCGCTTGACCGGAGGAGCCTTGTACGTTCCGCTCTTGAAGCGATCCAAAAGCGATGTCAGGTTCTTATCCAGCTGTTCTTCGTACTCTGCCGTTGTCTGTTGGTCCACGCCTGTCGCCGCGTCCTTCCTGGTGAGGTGGAATGCCTCTTTCAAAAGGACGACATCAACATGGTGGGCCAACGTCGTAAAGACCATATCCGGCGCTTGCTTGGCCAGCTCAGCTACCTTCCGCAGTTTCGTTGAGACGCTTTCCGGGCTCGATGTCCCTTGCATCTTTCCCTCCAGAAGTTCCATGAACAGACGCCCCCTTCCCTCCTCCGGGTCCCCTGGGTGGGTTCCCCTGATTCATCGGTACTATGGGGCGTTCCGACTCCCTGCCATCCGTCTCCTCCGGCTTCGTTTCCTTCGCCTTCGGATACCGCTTGTCGTCTGAATATTCGCTCCGTGTTCCCGGGCAGACGAACCCAGGACAGGCCTGGAAGTGATCACCGGCTCTTCCCTTCCGGATTTTCAAGCGGAAATGGCAGGGTCTCCCAGGTTCCTGGGGAACCCACTGCCTGCATGCCCTGTTCTTCGACCCCGGCGGGACCTGAGGGTGATGCTGTGTTGCCCCCAGATGTTGCCTTCCGATAAGCTGAAGCCGTCGGCTCCCGCGAGTTGCAATTTCGGAGCTCAATAGCAAGGCCTACAAACTCCCTGTGTACGCTTCACGTCCAGGATTACTCCAGTCCGCGCAACACTCGGTTCCGGCTGTCAGCACACTTGGCCGGGCGGGCTTGGTTACCCGCAGGGTTCCAATAGAAGGTTTCAGCATTCCATACATTCTCCTTCTCCAGGCTTATCCTGGCGCACCAGCCCCCTGCGCAAATGATCCGGCATGATCAAGTATCAGTGGGAGTTCCGTAAGCGGCTTCGGGCCAGGGCTTTTAGCTGGAGAAGTTCAGCCCTTGCCTGTCAGCGGATCAAAGAGGCCCTCTCGGAAATCAAGAAGGTCTCCCGGTCAGATTTGCCTGTTGGTGCCGATGGGGCCGTCATCTTCTTTGAAAAACTGGTTCCGGCAATCGAGGAGGTGGATTCTTCAAGTGGGGCACTCGGGTCTGCTACAAATAAAGCCATGAGTGAACTGTTGCCGTTAATCGCAAAAGCTCAAGTAAATGAAAAGACACATCAAAAATGGATTGACCGACTTTGGACCGCATTTATGGATGATGGGTATGGATATCTCGATGACTTGGGTGGCCACTGGGGTATGATTTGTAAGTCGAAAGGAATCGCATCAATGTGGGCTGACAGACTGATGGCCCCTGCAAAGCTCAATCTCACATCATCTGGAAACTATTTTAAGGGTACAGCTGCTTGTTTGTCTTGTTTGTTGGTCGCAGAACGTTTCGGAGAGTTGATTGATTTGCTGGATTCAGACGTGCATCCTTCCTGGTATTACAGGAAGTTTGGAGTCCAAGCTTTTCTTGCTTTGGGTAAAAAATCTGAAGCACTTAAGTATGCAGAAAACTCCAAAGGACTCAATGAACCTGAATCCGCTATAGCACAAGCCTGTGAAGAGATTTTAATTTCTTCAGGTATGTGTGATGAAGCGTACAAGCGATATGCTTTAAAAGCAAATCAAAAGAATTCATATTTGGCAACATATCGCAGTATTGCCAAGAAATACCCCCATCTGAAACCAGAAATTATTTTGTCCGATTTGATTAGGTATTCTGTCGGTGCTGAGGGAAAATGGTTTGCAACGGCAAAAGATCTTGGTTTTCTCGATCTAGCTGCTGACCTTGCGATGATTGGTCCTTGTGATCCATTGACCTTGAAGCGTGCCGCAGTTGACAAGGCAGAGTCTGCCCCGTCTTTTTCTTTGAAGGTTACAAAAGCTGCACTCTATTGGATGGTTAGAGGGCAATTCTATGAAATAACAAGTCTAGATATAGTGAGCACATTAAACCTTGCGTGGAAAATTTCAGCTTCTCTTAGTTCTACAGAAGAGTTGCTTGCCTGGTTGCTGGATCAAGTGGAAAAGAATCCCAATGGTGAGCGATTTGTTCTTCAGGAACTTGAGGAATTCATAAAAATGCAGCAAAATCAAATGGGTTAGTCTGGATTTTAGCTACCAAAGGAGCCTTGGTAAGCCATTGCCCCATTGTTGGCAGCCGGATCGCTCACCGTTGGCCAACACTGGCTTTGTCTGTTTCGAGTAATGGAGACTTGTTAGCTGGTTCCGGCAATCAATGCATCAAAAGTCTAATCCCGATGCTCCTCTACCACATCCTTCCCCAATCCGCTTATGAGACCCTTCTTCGGAGGGGATACCTGATTGGTGACGGTCGCCGGGCCTGGACCGGGATGCGCCGTGCTTACGACTGGATGGTTGCGCAAATGGAACGACGGTTGCCGAAGCAGCCCAGGAACGCCGGGAAATATCCCGTTTGGGCCTGGGCATCTTGGCGATGCAACCAACCGCGACCTGACCTTCGTTATGGCGGTCACCTCCCGTCCGGGACGCCCGGAATGCTCCTTACCATCGAGATTGATCCTGCTTTGGTCCTTATCTCCGACTTCACTGCTTGGCACATGTGCCTCAACAACTGGTACTATGCCGCTTCGGAAGCGGAGGGCGATGCCTGGGATGTCCGTGCAGCATCATTGCCACCCGAGCAGCAACAGCGAGAGAAGGAGCAAAGTTGGGAGAAGATTTTTGATCTCGACTCCTGGCGCGACCCTGATTGGTGGGGGCAGATCGATGGCATCCAGGCGACATTTTGGGTTTTGGAAGGTTCCATGGTCAAGGCTGCGAGGTCATTCAAATCGCGATAGTGCTGAAATCAGGCAGCGGGGCGCATCTAACAGGCATGAAGTTGAAAAATTAATAACACGCTGTAATATTTAGAAATATAGCGTTTTTGCCAACAGCCAAAGGAGTGTTGGCAACCCGTTGGCCCCACCGTTGGCAGCCTGACCACTCACCGTTGGCAAGTGCTTGATTTTGCACTAAAAGACCGTTGGCAGACCGTTGGCATTACCAATGAACTTTTTTAAATTTATTCAATTATTTAAATATGTTATGCTTTGTGGAGGGCATGGGGTTCAGGGGGTCGGAGGTTCAAATCCTCTCATCCCGACCAGAGATTTCAAGGGCTTACGGTGAATAACCGTAGGCCCTTTTCTCGTTGGATAACCGGGTGGATAACCTTTTGGCCCAGGATTCCAGGGGGATGGTTCTCCGGGCCGATCTCTTTCCAAATTCAGGAGGTTGGTAAAATCTCTCCCCGGAATGCTGGCTCCATTAGTTTTCACCTGCATCCTTTCGGAGTCTTGAAATAGCGAATTTTCTGAGGTCCTTGACATTGGCCAAGCCAAACTTGTCCATGATACGCAAGTAATAAGTCTCCACCGTCCGGGCACCGATGTGTAATGCCTGGGCGATCTCGGTGTTCATTTCCCCCTGTCCCATAAGTTCGAGGATCTGCCGTTCACGCCGGCTGAGCCCCTCTTTTACGCTGACAGCACCCGTCGGGCTCTCCACGTCCTGTGTCGTGGCAGGCGACGGACGGACATACGTTTCTCCCCGCAAAACCCTGTCGACGCCTTCCAGCAGGATTGCCGGTTCCTCGCGCTTGGTCACATACCCCTTTGCACCGCAGTCCAAGGCCCGTTGTATGGTGGCTGGCGATTCGTGCATGGAATAGACCAGGGCGGGAATGTCGAACGCCTTCAAATCGGCGAGCAGATCCAGGCCATTTCCTTCCTTAAGCGTAAGATCTAGCACGGCCAAATCAAACCGGATTTGGTCGAGCAACGCCAAAGCACCTTCCCGGGAATCGGATTCGCCGGCGACGGCGTACCCTTTGGAGGTAAGCACCACCGTGAGGCCTTGCCGCACGGCCGGATGATCGTCCACCAGCAAAATACGAGGGGGGGTGTTAGTTTGCATTTCCATGGTTTTTCGCCTGCGTTGTGGGAAACGCTGCAGTGTCAGCCAGGGGACATGCGGCCGTGCATTGCACGTGGGTGCCGCCTCCTGACGCATCGTCTATACGCAAGGCCGCGCCGATAATCTGGGCCCGGTGCGCCATGATGGCGAGTCCCAGGCCGCCGTTGGACCGTTTGGCCGCGCGGCGACCTACGCCGTCATCACAGACAGTCATGACGAGACCCGCGTCGCCTTCGCAACACAGACAGACCTCGATACGGCTGGCTTTGGCGTGCTTGACGGCGTTAGCCAGGGCCTCCTGCGCGATACGGTACAGGGGCGTAGCGTTGGGGTTGATGCATTTGGCACATTGCAGGGACTGCCGAAAGGCAATGGCAATACCGCTGGTCCTGGCCACGCTGCTCACCAATTCATCCAGCGAGGGCCCGGGCACACTCGGATCATGTTCGACAGGCCACAGTCCCCGGGAAATACGATAGGCGTCATCCGCCGCATCACGCAGCAAGTGTGTGAGGGTATCTCCGGCGGCTTCGGGTGGGGGCTTTTGTAACAGCGCCGAACACCATAATCGGGCGCTGGCCAGTTTTTGGCAGAGCCCGTCATGAAGCTCGTGACTGATACGGCGCCGTTCCTCCTCGCTGATATTGACGACCTCTCGTTCCAATCGACTCCGTTCGACAATTTCTTCCTGCAAAGCCGTCTTTTGCCGCCCCAGTTCCCCAGAGAGGCGTTCAGCATTCAGAAATGCCTTCGAGACGTTTTGTCCCAGGGCAATGGCTTGGCAAAGTACGAAGACGAGCAGGCCGACGGTAATCATATACGGAGACTGGATAACTCCACTATGACTGAGGATATCGTTTACGGAAGTGGCAAAAAGCAAGATAGCGCCAATCAGAAGGAAAACAGCACCATTATATCTTTTGTTGAAACATATAAAAAGCTTTGAAAGATAGTATATTGGAAATATTATGGTGGCCACAAAACCAAGTATGATGGCCTTGTATACTATATACATTGGGAAAAATATGACAATAATGGGAAGGATAAGTGATCTCATGTCTGATATGATCAGCATAAAATTTGAAAATTCTGAAGGATAAAGATTCTTAAAAAATCTGTAAAGGCAACATCCAGAAACAAGATAGCATGACATGGAAAATCGTTCGAGAGAAATTGGCGATATGTTGTCTGTAAAAAGCGTAATAACCCAATCTGTTGTGTTTGAGCAGCAAGTATAACCCACGAGTAACAAACAATATATGCCAAAATAAAGCGTTGAGATTTCTTTTCGCCGCCAAAAATATAAGATGATGTGGTGGCAGCCCATGAGCAACAGACTGCCGGCAAAAAACAAGGCCGCGCCCCAGGTGCGTATCTGGCTTGCTTGCAATGTTGTTGGAGAAGCCAGAAGCATGGCGCCTGGAACGCCGCCTTTGCGGAAGGAATGATTGGAAATCTGCAGCAGCAGCTCCACAGGTTGTCCAGATGCTTCCAGATTGGCAATCGCCACGGACCGCCGCGGTTGTTCCGTCTCCGGGCTGATACCTGGGACGCCGCTTTGCGCTACGAGTTTTCCGTTGGCCCAGAGTCGGTAGGCCAGTGGGATGTCGTCGAGCCGAAGGGCAAGGTCCTGCGACTTCCCCGTCATAAGGCGCAACCGAAAGGTGGCTTGCCCCAAGCCGCCAAGCGTTTGGTCATGCAGCCGATATCCTTTCCAACTTCCGGGCAACGTGAGCAGACCTGTCGGCACGGGAGGCGCTTTACCGGGTGCGAAATCCCCGGGGGTTAGGAGCCGGTCCCAGTAGAACTCCCATTCGCCTTGCACCGGGACAATGTGGGTCCCGGAGAAATCGATTTGGGAGAGGTCAAGGATTCCTTTCGACGCCATGACCTGCGCGTCGGCATAGCCAGAACACACGGTCCAGACACTCAAAAGCGCGACCACGGTCGGTCGAAGTATGCGTTTCAACACGTTTGGCATGGGGTGCGGGAAGATCCTTTGGGAATGCGTGCTCGCATGAAGCACCGAATAGGCGGGCAGCAATATCCCAGATTGCCACGAGGCTCCAGTCCTCAAGCGTTGTCCCGCCAAATCGCACCTCCATAGTCTGCCATGAAGGTGTGTTTCGTCTGTCCGGGCCAGACCGGACAGACAAATGTTCTCCGGACAGATAGATCGAGGCACGTTTGAGAGAAAACGGCTCTCTTGGCGCATGGGCTGCGGTGCCAGGGTAGGCCGTTCCGGCTAGAACAGTCGTAGCGCAAACGAAACTGGCACTGCATATTTTGGGACATGCTATGCCAAGTAACACAAGGTGGAGGTATGACTTTTTTTCAAGCGGTCAGCATATGCTTCAAAAAGTATGCAACGTTTGCCGGAAGGGCGACGCGGGCTGAGTTCTGGTACTGGAGTCTATTCTCCTGGCTGCTCTCACTTATAGCATTGGCCATTGACACGTCGTTTTCCAAAGATGTCGGCCAGGGAGGTGGAAGTCAGATTGTGTCGACTATTGTCGCGCTGGCGACATTCCTCCCCAGTCTTTCGGTCACGATCAGACGATTGCATGATGTCAAACGCTCTGGGTGGTGGTTCCTTGTGGCCTTTACTGGAATTGGCCTGATTCTTCTCTTGTATTGGGCTGTCGTTCCAAGCCGTAATGAAGGCAACAAGTATTAGCATCAGTTCATGACAATTTGATAATTCGTCCAAAAGGAGGGTTCACGATGGTTGTAAAGGCGTTGCGCTTGTTTGTGGTGTCCGCATTTTTGGTCCTGATTTCGGCAGGCTTTGCCATGGCCAAGGACATCGTGGTTGTCAACGGCACGTCCTTTTCTCTTCACGGCATGGCGTTGTCGCCGAGCGAATCGAATAGCTGGGGGAAGGATTTCTTGGAGAATGATGTTCTGAATCCTGGCGACTCCATGACGATCACCGTAAATGGCGACTTGAAAGGCTGGGACTTGGCCGTCGTGGACGACGAGAAGAATCAGCTCGAATTCAAGAAGCTTGATTTTAGCAAAGTGCATAAAGTCACGTTGCTTTCAGATGGCACAGCAAATCTTGAATAATGGAAATATAAACGCAACAGTTATTATGTAGGCGGATGAGTTGCTATTACACTAGCAAATTAATATGGCATGAGTGGCTCATTTGCAGGGTACTACGTCTAGAGCTTGTTGCGATCATTTAACCATGCATCACCAGGAGCTTGGAATGAATAGGATTGCTTCGATTGTTTTCGGATTGTGCCTTATGTTGTCTATGACCACTGTGTCTTTTGCCAACACACAGTCATTTAAGCATTTTTCAGTTGATGTCCCGCAGGGATGGGAAGCGGCAGAGGATGGCGAAGTTGTTTCCATTCTCGCCCCCGGCCATGTTGCGGCTATTTCCGTCGCGGTCGACAGCGCTGAAGGTATGACCACCGAAAATTTGGCTAAGACCATGGCGACACAACTGAAGGGCTCTACACCGGTGGCGGTCGATGCTGGTGGATATGCCTTTACCTTCAAGAGCCAGAATGGCGTGGATAGCAAATCGACGTTGTTTGTGAACAACAATCAGTACGTCATGATCACGGTCACAGGAAGCCATCCTGATGTTCCGAAGATTCTCCAGAGCATCAAGGATAAATAAGGCCAATTGGGTATCGAAGACCATTTTGTGTAATGTCAACTTCGCAAAATGGTCTTCGCTGCCTTTTGCTCAAAGTAGAGTTAATTCGATTCGTGGACAGAAAATCCTTTGAGAAGGAGAGGCTCACGATGTCGAAATGACCTTACCCCGTCGGGTATACCACGGATAAGTTCGGACTCGGCGGGCCTGTAACGAAAACTGTGTAAACCTTCTGGGGCTTTCGCCCCTTAGTGGAGGTTTACACAGTTTTCGTTACAGGCCCCCTGGAAATCAGCGCTGTGATAAAAATTACTAATATATCGAATAGTTATTGCCTGCCTTTCCAAGGTTAGACTCGGCCGGAGAACATATTCTCCGCTTGACCCTTCCCTGACTTCCTTTCTATCATCACGCAATTGGCATTAGAAATACTTCCTGTTCCGCATCCAAAATATGGCTTGTATGAACGCAACGGTACAGAACTCGCCATAGCTAGAAAAATTTTATGATCCAGGTAAAAGCTTTTATCTTGGAAATATCCGTTGCGTCAGACGAACAAGTCTCGATTTTCCTAGCATCTTTTGATCACAGGACCAAGGAAGCAATAGCGTGAGTGAAAACTACTCTCCTCGTATCGCCAAAGAAATGTCACTGCCCGTGTCCCAGGTAGCAGCGGTGGCTAAACTGGTGCAGGACGGGGCTACAGTCCCCTTTGTCGCCCGCTACCGTAAGGAGGCAACAGGCTCTCTCGACGAGGTGGCCATCGCCGCCATCCGTGACCGTCTGGAGGAACTCGCCGAGCTGGATAAGCGCCGCGAGGCCATCATGTCCTCTCTGGAAGAACGCGGTCTTCTCACATCCCAATTGAAAGACAACCTGGAGAAGGCCCAGGACCGAGCTCGGCTCGAAGACGTGTACCTTCCTTACCGACCGAAACGACGCACCAGGGCCGCCATGGCCCGTGAACGAGGATTGGAGCCCTTGGCCCAGGCGCTTCTGGCACAGCAAGGCCGTGACCCCAAGGTCATCGCCCGGCCTTTTGTGAATCCGGACCAGGGAGTTGCGGATGTGGAAAGTGCCCTTGCTGGAGCTCGGGATATTCTGGCCGAAGACATGGCTGAGGATCCTCGTCTCCGTGCAGCCGTGCGTGATCTCTCTCTCCGACGAGGTCGGTTCCAGTCCAAGGTCGTTAAAGGCAAACAAGAAGCTGGAGCGACCTTTCGCGACTGGTTCGCCTGGGATGAACCGTTGCGGTCCATACCAGGACACCGTGCCTTGGCCATGTTTCGTGGGGAGGCCGAAGGATTTTTATCGCTGTGTCTGCGTCCGCCCGAGGAGGAGATTCTTGAGCTTGCCCGTCGGTCCTGGCTGCGCGGTGGGGGACCGGACGCGAGAGAGGTGGATGCCGCCCTTGTCGACGGTTGCAAGCGTTTGCTGGCTCCATCCCTGGAAAATGAGACACGCGCCGCGGTGAAAGCGCGGGCTGACGCAGAGGCGATCCAGGTCTTTGCCCGCAATCTGCGTGGGCTCCTTTTGGCGTCCCCCCTTGGGCAAAAACGTGTGCTGGCCTTGGACCCTGGCTTTCGTACTGGGGCCAAACTCACCGTGCTGGATGCCCAAGGGGGTTTGTTGCACCATACGACAATCTATCCCACCACCTCGACCGCGCAGCGGGAAACCGCGGCTACGTTACTCAAGGAGTTGTGCACGCGGTTCAAGGTTGAGGCCATCGCTATCGGCAACGGCACCGCCGGCCGGGAAACCGAAGCATTCGTGCGCGAACTCGGCCTTGGCCTGCCCGTGGTCCTGGTGAATGAGGCCGGGGCCTCGATCTACTCCGCATCGGAGATCGCTCGGCGGGAATTTCCAGACCTGGACCTGACTGTGCGCGGGTCTGTGAGCATTGGACGCAGGCTGATGGATCCCTTGGCCGAGTTGGTCAAAATTGATCCGAAATCCATCGGCGTCGGCCAATACCAGCACGATGTGGATCAGACTGGACTTCGCCGGGCTTTGGACGATGTGGTCATAAGTTGCGTGAACGCCGTCGGTGTGGATGTCAACACGGCCAGCCAGGAACTGCTGACCTTCGTATCCGGGTTAGGTCCGGCCCTTGCCAAGGCCGTGGTGATGCATCGTGAGGAGCATGGACCTTTCCGGACTCGGGATGCCCTGCGTCAAGTTCGGCGGCTGGGTCCTAAGGCTTTCGAGCAAGCTGCCGGTTTCCTGAGAGTACGCGGAGAGGAACCGCTGGATCTGAGCGCTGTCCATCCGGAACGCTATGCCCTTGTGCGGCGCATGGCCCGTGACGCGAAATGCACCGTGAGCCAGCTTCTGTCCGATCCTTCTGCCAGGGCGAGGGTACGCCTTGCGGATTACGTCTCCGGGGACATCGGCTTGCCTACCTTAACGGACATCATGAGTGAACTGGAAAAACCAGGCCGGGACCCAAGAGCAAATTTCAGCGCTTTTTCTTTTGCAGAAGGTGTCCACGATATCAGTGACTTAAGTTCTGGAATGGAACTTCCCGGCATCGTCACCAATGTAACAAGGTTCGGGGCGTTTGTGGACATTGGGGTTCATCGGGATGGAATGATACATGTAAGTCAATTGGCTGACCGTTTTGTGTCCGATCCTGCAGAAATCGTAACCGTAGGACAGGAGGTCCTGGTACGTATAGTGGACGTTGATTTGCAGCGCGGCCGCATTGGTCTCAGCATGCGCAGCCTTTCAGACGAACAAAAATCGAAGCAGTCGTAATACACGTAAATCAGAAGAAGCCTCGCCCACTTACTTAAACAGAACCGCGTGGCCTAACCCCTTGAAAATCTTGGTCGGGATGAGAGGATTTGAACCTCCGCCCCCTAAACCCCATGGACCGGGCACCTGATCTATCTATTGAAATAATTTACGAAACCTTGGGAAAGAGAACAAATTCCCGACCGACCCTGCCTGGCGATGCAGGCAAACGCTTCTCCAGGTGGTATCCGATTGCAGCGTTGGCCCCGGGGAAAATCCTGTAAAAATTGGTCGACAGCGCTCCATATCGAGTTTTGGTCACCGCCGCAGTTCAACCAGCGATTATGCAGCGCAAGAGTCATCCGAAGCTGTTGTCAAGCCTGAGAAAAATAGAACTATTGCATCCACGGCCCATTCATTTTCATCGACTCAACGATTCCATGCGCTTCCTCAGAAGAAGGGCCGACACAATAGAAAAAAACAATATTGTGCTTCGTGATACAACGACCAGCGCACTGATATGGTCCACTATTAAAGGTAACAGACGGATTATTTACCACAACATCGGTAAAGCCACCACCGATTGCTGTATTGTAAACATATTGCTCACATTGGCCATCGACAAGATTTATCTCTGTGTAGCTGCTCGCCTGCCCAGCCATGACGATGCCCGCCGACAACAAGATCAAAAAAAGCACCAATGCCATTACCAAAAACTTGACCAACCGTATGTTCATGCACAGTCTCCCTCAGTTTCTGCTTAATCCTATCTGACGTCAGCCCTATGATATCATTTGCCTCGCTCAATATAATCTTGATTGTCACACATTGCCTACCCTGTCAAGACGCGCTTGCCATGAACCACGCCCGGCAGCCTGGATGCCAGGATACAATTTTGTAACGTTCACGGGCTCTGAATAATTTTCGATTTCTGCAAGAAGTTGACACATAACAATAGCAGTGCCCGTACGAACTTGCCTTACCAGCGAAGTGGTACTCGTCGTCAACAATCAAGACGGCCCCTGATGCAGAAAATGTCACAGGAACTGATCGAGTGAGCACACGGAGTCGGAAATAACCCTGCCCCGTCACCATTCCCTTGCCCCTCGGATTCGCACGGTAGGGTCCCATCCTGGAACTTCCTTGCCCGCCCGGGCGGGGCCCGCACTCAGGAGGGGCATCCTGAAAAAGTATGTTTAAGCTCGGGGTTGTCTTCGGGCTTACGGCGAGAAGAAGTGGCAAAACAGGCTCTTTCGCGCACATTGTCAGGCCCGCCACCCTCCGGCGGAAAACGTGAAAAAATGCATCTGCTTTATGAAGAAAGTTCTCCTTGACAAGGAGTACCCAAAAGGAAAAATTCCATAATACAATTGGGCCGTTGGTCAGCCATTCGCCCCCCGGACACGACGTCGTGCCAAGGCGCTTTTGGAACCGCCCGCGGCCCGGGCATGGTGCCTTCTGCCTTACGGCATAGTGTCGTGGATGGATCGGTTTTTCGAGGGGACCTCGCCCCGCCTGATCATGTGAAGGGAAAGGAGAGACTATGAACAGCCGAATCCCGCGTTTGCTTTTCGTGTTCATGCTGAGTGGATGTGTCTTCTTTTCTCAATGGGCGTTCGCCCAGGCGCCGGCCGCCGAGCAGCCGGCGAAACCCGCTGCCGAACAGGCGGCTTCCCCCGCCTCGCCGGCCGAGCAGAAACCGACGTTGCCTTCTCCGACGGACAAGGACCTCGCCTTCCTCCTGGGGAAATGGGACACCAAAATCAAGATTGCCCCCAACGACTTGCTCGGCAATAAGGAGGAATTTAAGGGCGCCGGCAAGGCCGAGTACAAGGTCTTCGGCAAGGTCATCGAGGGCATCCTGACGAGCGATACCGACAGCGGCCAGTATGAAGACCGCGAGTTCATCTGGCACGATGACGGCACCAAGGACTATAACATCATCCGCATCAGCCCGGAAGGATACGCCAGCAACCGGAAGATGACAAAGAGCGGCGAGCATTTCGTGGTCGAGTATTCCGGGACCAAGATGATGGATGGCAAGAAGCCAATCAATTTCACGGTTCGGGCGAAGTTCAAGATCATTTCTGACACCGAAGTGAAGTATTCTTCGGAGGTCAAGATTGGGAAGGCTGACTTTGTGCCTTTTGTGCAACTCAAAATGCAGCGCGTGTCCAAGTAACCGTGAAAGGATGTGGCCATGCAAAAGAAAGATATTTGTAATGTGGCAAATCCGGTCCTGCGCGAAGCTCTCGAGCGCATAGAAAAGGAACGGGAGGAACGCTGCTCGTTCCCCTTCTGGGGCAACTGGGGGAACTGGAGAAACTGGAGCAACTGGGGCAACTGGCACAACTGGCGCAACTGGCACAACGGCTGGAGAAACGGCTGGTAGCAGGACCATCCGGAAGCCGCGCCGCGGATCGGGCGGTTCCTGTCCCATAAGTCCCGGAGCGGGCGTTTCAGTTGCGGCCGGACACGGCTCCGCGTCGCATTGCCCTGAAACGTCCGCTCCCGGGCGCCGAAATCCGGAGGCTCCCGCATCATGTCGTTGCATGCCATGGCCGAATCGTTTTTCGTCCCCGTCACCCCGCAAATCCAGGTCACGCTCAACTGCAATTACCGTTGCACCTATTGCTTCCAGAACCATTGCGCGAGCGACATCATGGATCTCGCCACAGCGGAGGCGATTCTCATCAAATGCGCCGAGCACAACCGCAGCTGGGTTCGCGGCTGCGCCCAGGGCCAGGTCGAGATCTTCTGGCACGGCGGAGAACCGCTTCTGGCGGGGATTCATTTCTATCGCGAAATCTTACGCATCCAGGCGAAGATCCCGGACATCACGTTTAAAAACCATCTCCAGACGAATGGCGCGCTGCTGACCGACGCTTACGCGCAGTTCTGCCGCGAGCACGACTTCCAACTCGGTTTCAGCCTGGACGGCCCGCCGGAGATGAACGACCTCCACCGCCGCACGGCGGTCGGCGGGAATTCCGCCTTCGAGGCCACACTGCGCGGCATCGACAATTACCGACGGCACATGCCACCCGGGGCCCGCGTGCCCGTCATTGCCGTCGTGACCCGGGACACCATCGACCGCGCGGCGGATTTCTACTTGTTTTTCAAGGAACTCGGCGCCGAGGTCCAACTGGATTTCTACGACCTACGCAGCGACGATTTGGCCCCCAACGCCATGGACGCTCTTTTTACCCAGGCGCCCGGCGAAGACCAGTTGCAGCGATTTTTGATAGAACTTTTCGACCTCTGGTTCCATGATCCGGACCGGCGGGTCGATTTCAAGGAGCTGCGCGAGGACCTCGACATGGTGTTGCGGCAGGAAACGTTTTTCCGCAATCCGATGCACAAGAAACGGTGCAGCCCGGGGCGCACGATATTTAACCCGCAGGGGCTCGTTTTTGCCTGCGACCAGTATGTCTGTGATCCGGCCACGGCCATCGGCGACATTCATCACAACAGCGTGGCGACGCTCATGCGGCGCAAGGCGGCATTGTGGGACTCCATCAAGACCGTCATCCGCAAAGCACCGGAGGCCATGGCCTGTTCGCGTTGCGACTGGGGGCGCTTGTGCATGGGCGGCTGCCTCACGTGCATGAAGTACAACGCCATGCTGCTCGCGGCCAGGGCCGAGGGCCTGCCCGACGAATGCTGGCGGGACATGCCGGTGCCGCCGTCGCTTGCGGCCCTGTCCGGCGAAACCTACTACTGCGAGGCCCTGCGCGGGCTTCGGCGTCACATCGGGGACACCGTCGACCGCGAGTTGAACAAGGCGCATGGCTCGTAAGACCTTCACCCTCACCCTGGAGCCGGTCGCGGCCTGCAATCTCGACTGCGCCTACTGCTATGCGCACAGGGAGACGGCCCCCCCCCCGGACGCGGCTCGTTTCGTGGCCGCTCTCGATCAGGTCGTCAGGTATGCGGCAGCGCACGGCTGCGACGGGCTCGACTGCGTCTGGCTCGGCGGCGAACCGCTGCTGGCCGGCATCGATTTTTTTACCCGAATGGTGGCCTGGACGGCCTCGGCCGCTTCCCGGATCGACGTCCGCCATTTTTTGCAGACGAACGGGATGGCCCTCGACGGCGCATGGTGTCGCCTGTTGCGGGAGGCGGATGTCCGGCTGGGCCTGAGCCTCGACGGTCCCCGGGACATCCACGACGCCTTCAGGCGCGGGCCCGGCGGCGCGCCGACCTTTGCCCGCGTCATGGACGCCCTCGGGATGCTGCGGCACTACGGGGTGCCGTTCGGCTGCGTTGCGGTCGTGACCAGGCAGACGCTTGGCCGGGAGCGGGACGTCTACGATTTTTTTTGCGGCCTGGGCTGCGGCTTCCGGATCAATCCCGTCATCCCCGGACCGGAAGGCACGGACCGCGCCGCCCGGATCACCCCAGAGGAATACGGCGGCAGCCTCGTCCGGTATTTCGACGCCTGGAACGTGGCGCGCCCGGATCGCGTGAACGTCTCGCCCCTGGACAACTATGCCGTGTCGCTCCTGGGCGGAGCGCTTCAGGAGTGCCAGCAGCGGGACTCCTGCGCCCGGCTGAGCCTGGGGATCAAGCCCAACGGCGACGTGGTGCGCTGCGGCCGCTTTCAGGACCGGGTGCTGGGCAATCTGGCGGACACGACCGTGGAGGCGCTCCTGGCGGGCGGCGAGAACGATGCGTTCGACGGCAGGGCCGATGCGCTGGCGAGCTGCCACGCCTGTGTCTGGTGGAAACAATGCCATGGCGGCTGCCCGCACAACGCGGTCGCCTTCGGGCGCGACATCCGGGACAAGGATCCGTTCTGCGCCGCCTACAAGATGATTTTCTCCCATATAGCGAGTGCGTTATCCTTATGAATTCGCTTCCGCAGCCTCCCACCGTCCGGGCCTGGATCGTTCGAAACCTCAGGCGGTATTGGGGCATGATGTCCGTGATGCTGTCGTTGCAGCTCGCGTGCGCGTTGCTGGTTTCCGTGCAGCCGCTGTTCTTCCAGCGCATTGTCTCCCTGGTCGTGTCCGACCATGCCGTGTTCCCCTTTGGGGAGGGGCTGCGCCTTTTGGCTGACCTGGGTCTGGTCTATCTGGCCGGGGCGCTGTTTCAGGGACTGGGCGGCTATGTGGCCTCGTCGTTCGCCGCGAATTTTTCCCGGCAATTGCACGTCGATTTCTTCGAGAGGATGCTCCGGCTGCCGATCCAGACGCTGCACAAGCAGTCCGCCGGGGAATTCTTCACGAAATTCGGATTCGATACCTCCCAGGCCGAGTTATTTCTCGTGGTGTTTCTCCCCTCGGTCACCCGGGAACTGCTCACCGTCCTTGCGGTCACGGGAATCCTCCTGGCGACCTGTCCCCTTGTGCTGACGTGCACGGCGCTCGGCATCGTGGCCGTGACCACCGCGATAACCGCACTGCTCCACGTCGTCATGGAACGGTTTGCCCAGACCCAGCGCGGTCAGTCCGGCATGATCAACAGCCTGCTCGACGAAACGCTCCAGGGCATCGACACCCTGAAGACCCTTGCCTCGGAAGGCCGGAGCGGTCGCCGTTTCGAGCGGCTCGCCACGGAGCTGCGCGATGTTTCCGTCAAGGCCGGCCTGACCGGCGCGGCCTTTTCCTCCGTTTTGGACCTCGTGGGCAAATACGGCGGTATCCTGCTCATCTTTTTGGCCTATCGCCTGATTGCTCGCGGTTCTATCAGTTCGGATGCCTTCCTGCTTTTTTTCTTCTACGCCGGCATCCTGCAACTGAGCGTCGCCGCGCTGGTCAACGCCCTGGCCAATTTTCAGCCCCAGCTGGTCGGGCTCCGCAATGTAGCGCACTTTTTCGCCGAACCATTAGAGGAGGAACCGCGCGGCGCACGCACGGCTTCCATCGTCGAGGCGGTGCCCATTGAGATCACGGGATTGACCTTCGGTTACCCGGGGACCGCTCCACTTTTTCGCGACGCAACCCTGCTGGCTCCCGCCCGCAGCACCACGCTTATCCACGGCCCGAGCGGTTCGGGCAAATCGACGCTGATCAATCTGCTCCACGGGTTCTATATCCCGCATCAGGGGCGCATCCGTTTCGGCGACCTGCCCCTGGAGAGCCTCAATCGGCGGGAGCTCCGACGCAACGTCGGTGTCGTGACCCAAGATCATTTCATCTTCAGCGAATCTATTCGCGACAATATCCGCATCGCCAATCCCGACGCCGACGACGCCCGGATTATGGACGCCTTGGTCAAGACACATCTCGATGGCCTGGTGCGGCGTCTGCCCGCCGGGCTGGATTACCGTCTGGATCCCCGCGGCAAGGACTTGAGCGCCGGCGAGCGCCAGCGGATATGCATCGCGCGCATTCTTCTAACCGACGCGCCCGTCATGTTGCTCGACGAACCGTGGTCGAACCTCGATATGGACGTCCGCAATCTCCTGGCCGAGGTCATCAACGGCTACCGCAGCCGCAAGACGATCGTCATCATGTCCCATGAAGACATCCCCACGCTTCTCGTCGATCAGGTCTATCGGCTCGACCCCGGTGCGGGAACGTTCGTGCGCGAGGAGCAGCGGATGGCAAGTGCCGCGCCCCGCTGGGCGGCACCACATTCTTGCGATTGAGGCCAAACGCGGGCGCGTTGACGTTGCTATTGTCGAACGTCGTGCGCAGATCATCTGGATTGAGTCCATACGCCGCCATCAGCAGCGTCGTCGCGACGGGACGGAGAATGAAAAGGCGAGAGGGGTTCATCGACCAACCTCCAACACGGTGGTGGTCGCAATGCCAAGAACGTTCGCGAGGGGAGCCTTTTCTGCAATACACACCTTCGCGCCGTTACTGAGATGGTCAGCGCCATCCACCACCACTTTGTCGCCTTCCGTGAGGCCCGTGAGGATGGCGATGCGGCCCTTGGCCGATGGACCGGTCTTGACTTTTTGCAGCGCGACCATGTTGTCGGCATTCAGCCGATCGGCGAAAGACCCGGGGGTCCCCGTCTGGACCGCCGCGGTCGGCACCGCAGTGCTTGCGTGCTGGGTATCGAGATGCAGCGTCACGTTGACGAACAGGTTGGGGAACAGGGCTGCGTCTGGATTGTTAAACAATGCCTTTGGCTTAACCGTACCGGTGGCGGGGTCGATCTGGTTGTCGACGGTTTCGAGCACCCCGTGGGCAAGCTTTTCGGTATTGGTTCGGTCGTAGGCCTTCGACGCCCAGGCGCACGCCGGTCCCTAGTCGCTGCATCACCTGCCGCAGGTCGTCTGCCGGCAAGGTGAACACCACTGAACTCGGGGTGGTCTGGGTGACAACGACGATGCCGGCGGTGTCCGAGGCCGTGACGTAATTGCCGGCGTCGACCTGCCGCAGTCCGACGCGGCCGTCGACTGGTGACACGATGCGGCAATAGGTCAGATTAAGCTTTTGCGCATCGACTTGGCCCTGGTCGGCGCGGACGGTCCTCTCGTACTGGCGGACCGTGGCCTCAGCCGTATCCACGGTTTGTTGGGACGTTGCATCCTGGTTGATCAGCGTTTTATAGCGCTTGAGGTCCCGACGGGAATTGTCGAGCAGCGCTTGGTCCTTCTCGCGCTGCCCCTCGTATTGGGTGAGCGCCGCTTCGTACGGCCGGGTGTCCACCCGGGCAAGAAGATCGCCTTTTTTAGTTTAGTTGGAGCCTTGTGGGATTTTGAAACTCATTTGTGATGTTACTCATAGTCGTGGATGCCATACAATCGTGATGGTTTAAGCACCGCAGCTTGCAGTAACTAGAGGATCAAGTAACATATTGAAATATTTTAAAATTATAAATTGGTGCCAACAGCCACAGGCGTGTTGGCTGACCGTTGGCAGCACCGTTGGCACTTCCAGCTGTATCTCGCTGTCAGATCGCACTTTTTCCCGTTCCACCCGGTAAACTGCCGGGCAGCACTTGGGACCGTTGGACATTACAAAGGCATCCCCCGCCTGAAATCGGAAGTTCAAGTCCGAGGTGCGTTCCCTTTTGCTGACCACGCATCCATTCCCGCTTGAACGGGCCCGGGTGTGGGAAAGACCACAAAAACTGATACGTTAGCCGCATGGGAACCGATTTCAACCCGGCGCCAGGTTTCCCGTCCCTCCCCTTCTTCGTCTCCGTCTCTCCGGGATTTTTCAGTACCATCTCCAAAAACTCTGGACAGGGGCATTGCCCAGGTCTATAGAGTAGTCGAGTCTTTCGGAAAGGTTGGTTATAACCTTAACGGAGGTGATGCCAATGGGCCAGTCAGATGTTGAACAGTTTTTTGATGTAGGGCACTACTAGGCCAGTATAAGCAAAGGATACTTGGCAAACTCCAGGTGTGGTAAACACCAGCCCTACGCTTGATGCTGAGGCATCCCCTATAACCTACAAAAGAAATTGACTACACCATTACTGGCCCCGGCTTTAGCAGTTGGGGCCTTTCTTTTTTGTACTGGTGAGCCTAAAAATTCCTTTGGCGTACTGTCCCGGTGGGGCGTTTGGACATTTCTGGTGCACCATTCGCAGCAATCCGACCACGGCAACAGACCGCTGCATGAAACCACTGCACGCAGCCGGCCTTCGCTTCTGGATACTGTTGCGGTGACTTGAAACCGGAATATGTTTGTCCTATAAGGAAAGTAGTCTTTAAGCCCAATTTTATGACAGGGAAAAGGAATTGAATCAATTCAACGGGCAAACTGCGATCATGAGCGAAATATACCGGGGGCAGCGGCATCGTGTTTTCCGTGTCCCGATCTCCGAGCATGGCCCGCTGATTGTAAAAACACGCATTGAAGATTCAAGCGCCGGCGAACAGATATATACACTGCGCAATGAGAGGAGGATTCTGGAGCTTCTTCAAGGTATTGATGGTTGTCCGGAGCTGATTCCCCAAAATGATCCTAAACAAGGTTTGAAACTAAAGGATTTCAACGGCATCGCTCTGAGCCAAGCAAACGTTTGCGGATCGCCTGACTTGAAATTTTTTCTGGAATTTGCGGAATGCTTGGCAAACATTATCTCACAAATTCATGGGCGCGGTGTTATTCACAAAGATATCAATCCCTCCAATATCTTGTTTCGCGCTCACGATCGGAAATTACAAGTCATCGATTTCGATTTGGCCACGACGTTTGCCGAGGAGCATCTTGAATTCGTCCATCATAGTCACCTGCTTGGTACCCTGGCCTCTATGTCTCCGGAGTTGACCGGGCGAATGAACCGGTCCGTGGACTACCGTGCCGACTTGTATTCTCTCGGTGCCACGCTCTACACGTTGGCCGTCGGCGTGCCCCCGTTCGACGAACCGGATGCCCTGAGTCTGATCCACGCCCATCTCGCCCGCTTGCCCCAGCCGCCGCTGGAACTCGCTCCATGGTTGCCACCCTGTGTTT
>Ga0183095_11161_pt1 | contig 28424 bp, 22 predicted proteins | sample BioMet4_FD_130346 | JGI IMG/M metagenome (GOLD analysis project Ga0183095, IMG submission 130346) | Microbial communities from bioreactor (seeded with sewage sludge) at LBNL, California, USA - Biofuel metagenome 4 (v2) (version 3) | ecosystem: Engineered > Bioreactor > Anaerobic > Unclassified ...
GTCATTGTCGCCGAAGATGAAGTCGCCCGGATCGACCCGGATATACCCGTCGTACCCGCATTCCAGATCGGCCCGGATGCACGCCGCCATGTCGGTCATGCCGTTGTCATGGAAGGTTTCATGAAAATCATCCCGGTTGCCGCAGACGTCGCGGAAGTGAACCAGATTGATCCGGTTCTGTTTGCCGAAACGGTGAATGCAGTCGATCACCTTTTCGCCCATCATGGCAAAAGTCGCCTGACACATGGTAATGCCGGCATTGGCTCCCGGACAGAGACGGGTGGCCCGTTCCATCGCGTCGGCGCTGATCAGAATCCGGGCAATGTGCTGAATGACCGGCTGCGGCGGGTCGTCGGGATGCAACGCCAGCTTGACGCCGGCTTCATCCGCCGCCGGTACGATGGCGCGTTGCAGATACGTCAGGTTGTCCCACAGTTCTTCCGCCGTGACGATGCCGTCGTCAGTGACCACGCGGGGATCCAGATCGTCGTGACGGTATCCGGTCACCAGCGCGCCGCCGCGTTCGGGGATGTCGAAACGGGTGCGTACCCAGTTGAAATGGGCTACAAAATTATAACATAAAATGGGGATTCCCAGTTTTCCCAGCTAACCCGCAGTCGAGCGCGGCCTGAATTTCGCCGGCCCCGGTGCAGCCGGGAATTATCGGCATTCCGATGCGTTGGCAATAGCGGACGAGTTCCGCCGAGAAACCGGGAGAACCCAGATAATCGGCCCCGGCCGCCGCCGCGTCGTCGGCCTGTTGTTTTTTGAGGACGGTTCCGGCCCCGATGCTCATTTGCGGAAAGTGTTGCCGGATGCGTTTTATCGCGTTCAACGCCCCGGGCGACCGCAGTGTGACTTCAAGCGCCGGGATGCCGCCCCGGCACAAGGCGTCCGCCAGCGGTTCCGCCCAGCGTTCGTCGGCAATATTGATGACGGGCAGAATACCCCGATCGGCAATGGTTTTTAACGCCTGAACGCCCATAAATCCTCCGTTCTCGTGCCGGGTAGCGACAATCCGGCCGGAAAATGTGTTGTTTATTTCGTAATGCGGAATTCATTTTTCTTAATGTGATTTTAATCATATATTGCCCGACGAAAAAAGTCAAGCTTAAAAAACACATTTTATGATAAAATCATAATAATTTTGAATGTGATTTTACATATATTATCTTAATAAAGAATTTTAATTCCGTAATGCGGAATTATATAGGGAAAAAATAAACCGGTATTCTCAATGAACAAGTAGTATGAAAGAAAGGGGGCACGGGACCAAGAAGTCGTGGTGGCTTTTCCCCGGAGGCGGATTGCCGTCCGTTAAGGTTACCGCGCCCGACGCGCCGCCAGCCGCACCGCGGCAAACAGACTGCCGGTATTCGCTTTGCCCTGCCACGCAATTTCAAACGCCGTTCCGTGGTCCGGGCTGGTGCGGATGATCGGGAGGCCCAGGGTGGAATTCACGCCGCGGTCAAACGCCAGCATCTTAAACGGAATGTGGCCCTGGTCGTGATACATCGAAACGATGCCGTCGTACCGCTGGAGCGTCGACGGAATAAACAAGGTGTCCGGCGGGAACGGGCCGTCGATTTCAATCCCCTGATTCCGGATGGCCGCCAAAGCGGGCTTGGTCACCGTTTCGTCTTCCGTGCCCATATAGCCGTTTTCCCCGGCGTGAGGATTGATCGCCGCCGCCGCCAGCCGCGGCGCGGCCACGCCTTCCCGGCGGCAGACGTCGTTCAGCAGTTGCGCGACCCGGATAATTCGTTCCGCCGTGACCGCAGACGCCACTTTCGCCAACGCGATATGCGTCGTCACAAAGACTACGCGGAGGCCGCCCGCCGACTGCATCATGGCATAATCTTTTACCCCGCACATTTCGGCAATCAGTTCGGTATGACCGGTAAACGCCACTCCGGCACGGTTGACCGCCGCTTTATTCATCGGCGCAGTCACGATGCCGTCCACCCGGCGCGTCAGCGCGTCTTCGACCGCCGCCGTGACCGCGTGCATGGCCGCCAGTCCGCATTCCGGATTGAGTTCGCCCGGCTGGAAAGAGTCCATGGTCAGCGCCCCCACCGGGTTGATCGACGGGGTAAAACCGGGCGTGAAACGGGCAGCGGCCGCCCGGATGATTTCCGGACAGCCGTAAAGAATCAGTTCCGCCGTCTGCTGCAACGCGGGGTCGGCGGCAGCTTTGACCGCCAGTTCGGGGCCGATCCCGGCGGGATCGCCGAACGTCAGCGCCAGCAGCGGACGGCGCGTCATCTTACCATTCCTGGCCCTTGGCGGCGAAATAGGCGGCCACGTGCGGGATCAACGGCTTGATCAGCTTTTTGATCGCCTGGGCGTATTCGCGGATTTCCCACTGGGCGTGTTCGCTGTCGCGCAGTTCGAGGAAATGAAGAAGGTTGTTGAGATCGACCGTACCCCAGAACGTGACCATCATGTTCTGCGGCAGGACGCCGCGCGCCTGTTCGCGGCAGACGCCCTGTTCCAGCAGGTCTTCATAGAGTTTCAGGCTGTCCACATTGTGCTGGTAGATGCGCTGCCGGAGGGCGGAGTCGTCGAAATCCCATTCCACCGACGCCTGCCGGTTGGATTCCGCCTGTTTGCGCAGTTTTTCCGGCGTATAAAATTCCATGTCAATCTCGGTATAGCGGCGGGAAATTTCGTTATAGGACCAGGTGCGATGGCGGTGCCACTGCCCCCGGACAAACAGCGGGCAATGGATGCTGAACGTGAAGATCACGTGTTCCAGCGGACTCGAATGTTTGTTGTCCAGCAGAAAATTCAACAACTGAACATCCTTTTCCTCCATCCGGTCCTTCATTTTGCCGAACGAAACCCGCGCGGCATTGAGAATGGTAATTTCGGAGCCGAGATGATCGATCAGGCCGACCCAACCCTGGTCCCCCAGCACTTTAACATGATTGTCGGGAGGAATATTGATGCTCTGTTGCATATCGCTTTGTTTTTCCTGTTCGTAAAGGGTTATCGTCAATCCTCAAAAATCTAGCCGCTTCCGGATAAAATGCAAACCCCCGGAAAGAACAATAGAACAGGGAACAGGTGGAAAGTCTCAAAATGTATTTTCGGGGAGAACCCCTGAAAAAATTGCAAAATTTTCCACAGCCATCCCACCGAAAAAGGGAAATCGCTCGAAGTGCAACGCCCCATACCAGGTCTGATTTCGCCTGACGGCGACCAGCGATTCCGCGCTGGACCCGGCCCGGCGAGCCGCCGGTGGCAAGTTACCAGGGGCGGCAGCCCCTGGACCCCGCTGAACATGGCTATGTTCGCGGAGGACACCCGAACAGCTTCGGGTTTCCCCCTGCACCCCACTTCCCCAGCTTGAATTCAATCTGCGCCTCATTTTGTCATCACCTCTTACCCTGATCATGTCTGACAAAACAGGGGTTGCCATACTCCATAAGTATTAAGCTCAAAATTTGAGTAAAAATACGAATTTTCTCAAATTGTGGGATGGCTGTGAAATTTTCAAGTTTTCTCCCCGTGTCTTCCCCGCTCCCCGTAATTTGAGACTCCCGTCAAGTAATTTTTGCACCAGTTAATGCCGACTAATCTTCATCGCCGGGGATTGTAAAAAAAATTGTTTGCTATATAATCTATAATGGGGTTATTTAAAATTACTGCTGCTGTGCACGGGCTCTTTTCCCTGCGCTCAACTTCAATAATAAAATGAGGTAGGGAACTATGAATAAATTAGCAGAATTGTCCGTGACGGACGGAAAGAAGCATCGGCTCTTTCGGATGATTGTACCCGGATATCCGCGCTTCAATATCTATTCCAGCATTGCGCAATACACCACTGCCCTCGGACCGATTATGGTGGCGACCATGATCAGCCGCATACCGGGCTGGAACGTGGAAGTGATCGATGAAAACAACTATTTCAAACATGCGCCCCATACCGACGACGGGCGACCGGATCATGAGGAACTGCAACGCCGGCATCCGGCGGACATCATCGGCATTTACGGCGGCTTGAGCAGTACTGTTCCGCGCATTTATGCGATTGCCGATTTTTATCATACTCAGGGCATCCCGGTCATTGCCGGCGGACAACATTTCGTTGGGGACAATATTCGCGAAGGTTTGGACCATCACATCGATTATTTAATTATGGGCGAAGGCGAGGACGCCATCGGCGAGTTGTTGGAAAAATTAACGTGTCAGGAAGTGCCGGATCGCGTGGCCGGACTGGCTTTTTATCGCGACGGCCAACTGGTGCAGACGCCGGCGCGCCCGGAAATCGACGATCTCGAACGGTTGCCGTTGCCCGACTTTTCTCTGTTGCGCCTGGCTCGGATGATTCTCTATCCGGTCGGTTGGGCTCGCGGATGTTGCATGCATTGTGAATTCTGTACGGTTAAAGGCAATGTGCGCTGTCCGGCGCCGGATTACGTTTACGAACAAATCGTTTCCCTGTTCGAACGGATGCGGGCAAAAACTTTCTTCATCGTGGACGATCTGTTCGGCCAACACCGGAAAGACGCTTTGATCCTTTGCCAACGCCTCGCCGAATATCAGGACCGGATGCACGTGCATTTTTTCATCACCGTTCAAATCCGGCTTGACCGGGCCACCGACACCGAATTGCTGACCGCCATGCGCCGGGCCGGCGTCCGAATGGTGGCCATCGGGTATGAATCGCCGATTCCGGAAGAATTGCTGGCCATGAACAAGAAACTCAAACCGGAAGACATGATCGACTTCACGAAGCGGTATCATCAGGCCGGATTCATAGTTCACGGTATGTTTATTTTCGGCTATCCGCATCAGGTCGGCCAAGCCTTTGAAATGCCGGTTAATGAGCGGATCAAAGCGTTCCGTCGATTTATCCGGAAAGCCCGAATCGATACCATCCAGATTTTACTGCCGGTGCCGTTGCCGGGTACGGAAATGACCCAGCGGCTGAGTGATACCGGTCGGATCTTCTCTCGCAAAGTAATTGACTGGGAATATTACGATGGGAATTTTCCGTTATTTATTCCGGATGCCCCGTTGACGGCGGAAGATTTGCGGTTGGCGCAGAAAAAATTAATGGGTGGGTTCTATCGGTTCGACTATATATTTTTCATTGTCATGAATATTCTGCTGTTTCCGGCGATTATTTGCGCTTCGTTCAGTATCGGCAAAGGGTGGCGCCGCTGGTACCAGTCCTTCCATTGCAATACCTGGCGGTTTATCGGCTGGAATATTTTTCGCAAGTGGTCGAACCGGCGGCGGCAGAATGAGTTCGACGTGCGGCTTGGACAGGCGCAACAGTCGTTGGCCCAACACTGAGCCATCCTGTTCCGGATGAATGGAATCGCGGAAGTACCGGCGATCCGGCGCGTCCTGTTTTCCCTCACACCGACTTTTTATCTTGCTTATCTGTTTGTATAACAAACAGAGATACAGAGTAAAAAAGCTTGAAAAACAAGAATCGGGAGTTTTCTCCGGAAACTCGTCTTGAATTTATCCACGCTTTTCGCCGATCGACAAAATCCGGAATTTTTTTTTAAAAAAACGGGAACATTTCATTTCTTTCGGCAGTCTAAGCTGAACATTACGACTTTTTCCATGGATTGCAATTGTATTACAAGGTAATAATGATATATTGACGGAAAGTCGGAAATAGATTTGTTTTTCAGCTAAGGCGATGATAGAATATCGTAACATCTGTTCCGGTACCAACAACCAACGAGTGGGAAGAGTGGCAGGTTATGGCAAAAGACAAGCAACTCAAAGAGAATATCGAACAGTCTAAACTCCTGTTTACCGTCTCCATCTTTGTCGGCATCGGCGCGTTGATTATCGCGCTGTTTTTATTTTTCTCGGGCGTGGTGTCGTCCTGGGCCGGATTGGATTCTTACGCCCTGGGGCTGATTCCGTTTGTGATGGTGACGCTCTATGCGATCGCCGCGCTCTTCTACAGCAAATTTTATACTGCCGCCGCCTATGAAGAAGATGAAAAAGCCCTGCTGAAAGAACGCAAGGATTCCGCGTTCGACGTCGGCGAGGACGTGCGGTTTACGTCGGGCCGGACCTTCCAGAACTATGAGAAATTCGCGCCGTACGTGTTGTCGGTCATCAGCATGCTGGTGCTGACGGTGATCCTGATCCTGTTCTGGCGGCAATGGCAGACCCGGGTGCAGCTCACTCCGCCGACTACGGCCTTGCATGTGGCGTTTATCAACGTGGTGCTGATGTTCATCGGGGCGTTTATCGGGGCGTTCTGCCTGGGACAGTCGCGGGCGAAATTTTTCCGCTGGCTGCGGCCGGTCGGCGCGTGGCTGATCGCGGCGTTCGTCGTGATGCTGTTGTCGGCGATTTCCGCCGTCTATTATAATTACGGCAAGGTGGGCGTCGATCCGGTGGTGACGAAGATCATCTTCTGGTTTTTCGTCGTGCTGGATGTGGAATTTCTGAGCAATTTCATTACCGAATTTTACCGTCCGCGGACGTTGGAAGAAGTGCGGCCGGTCTATGAAAGCCGGATTCTGGCGCTGTTCACCGAGCCCGGCGGCGTCATGCGCAATGTTTCCGACACCCTCGACTATCAGTTCGGGTTCAAGGTGTCGAAGACGTGGCTGTACGGTTTTCTGGAAAAAGCGCTGTTGCCGCTGATTTTGTTGTGGGCGATGATCCTGTGGCTGTTTACCGGGATCGTGGAAGTGCAGCACGACGAAGTGGGCGTGCGGGTGCGGTTCGGCAAGATCGTCAGCGAACAACTGCTGGATCCGGGCGTTTATCTGAAACTGCCCTATCCGATGGAAACCATTGTCCGCGTCTCGCCGACGCGGATTCATGAAGTGCTGGTCGGGTCCAAACCGGAAATCAAAGACGGCAAAGAAGTGGTGCCCGACGTGGTGAGCTGGACGAAGAAACATTACGCCAAGGAAACCGACTATCTGGTGGCGGTCAAAGCGGAAAAAGACGCCGGCACAAATGCCGACAGCACGATTTCCGTGCTGGGCGCGAGTGTTCCGGTCCAGTTCACGATCAACCGCGAACACGTGTTCGATTATCTGTTCAAGAACCGCGATTCCGATCAGATCGTGCAGAAGATCAGCGAACAGGAACTCACCAAGTTTCTGGCCAGCGTGGACATGTTGAAAGTGATGTCCAGCGGCCGGCAGCAGGCGATTGAAACCCTGCGGCAGATCATCCAGAAGGAAGTGGACCGGCACGATCTGGGCGTGAACATTGTGGCCGTCTGCATTCATGACATTCATCCGCCGGTGGAAAATGTGGCCCCGGCTTTCCAGGACGTCATCAACGCGATGGAAGAAAAAGAAGCCGCGATTCTCGGCGCGGATGCCTACAAGATCGCGGCGGATTATCAGGCCAAGACCGACGCGCTCGGCATCAAGCTGGCGGCGGAAGCCTACAGCAACAATATGATCCGGGTTTCCCAGGCGGAAAGCGAACGGTTCCTGAAACAATTGCTGGCCTATACTGCGATGCCGTCGATGTTCCGGTTGAATTCCTACCTTGATTTTCTGGAAAACGACTGCCGGAACATTCGTAAATACATTTTCTCGAAGGGGATTCCCTACGAAATTTACGAAATCAATTTGGAAGAAAAGGCCCGGCTGGACCTGCTCGATGCCAATTTGAGCGAAATTGCCAAGTAGTTTCGGGTTAAAAAGTCACCAAAAAGAACAGTTTAAATAGTCAAGGCAAAAGGAGAAGCGGCAGATGTCAGCAACACAAGAAACCAAGATTTCCCGGCACTGGGCCACCATTCTGCTCGGGGTGATCGTGGCGGCAATTTTCCTCGTGATCATTTTCTCGTTCCAGGTGAAATCCACCGAATACGCGGTGATTACCACGATGGGCAAAGTCACCGGGGACGCCGCGCCGGGACTGCATTTCCGCTGGCCGTATCCGGTGCAGAACATCTACAAGTTCGACAACCGCATCCGGTGTTTTGAAGGCACCGCCGGCAAGTTGGAAGAAACGTTGACCCGCGACGCCCAGAACATTCTGGTCGGCATCTATATTTCCTACCGGATCAAAGACCCGGTGAAATTTTTCAACTCCTGGGTCACCATCGACAAGGCCGAAGAAGACCTCAACAAATGGATGCGCAGCGACAAAGACCAGGTAATCGGGAGGTTCAACTTCGACCAGTTGATCAACACCGATCCGAAAAAGATGCAGCTCAGCGAGATCGAAGATCAGATCTGCGCCTCGCTCAATGCCAAGACCGAAGATAAATACGGCGTCCAGATCGTTTCCGCGGGCATCAACAGCATCAACATTCCGGAAAAGACCACCAAATCGGTGTTCGACCGGATGATTGCCGAACGGAAAAAGGTTTCCACCCTGTACCGGACGGAAGGCGAAAACCAGGCCAAGACCATTAAAATGCTGGCCGACAACAATCGGCTGCAAGTGTTGACCGATGCCGACGCCGAAGCCAAACGCATCCGGGCCGAAGGCGATGCGCAGGCGGTCAAATACTTCGCCGACTTCCAGAAGAATCCGGAACTGGCGATGTTTCTGCGCAAGCTCGATTCGCTCAAGAAAGTCATGGGCGCCAAAACCACGCTCATCCTCGATACCGATTCAGCCCCGTTCGATATCCTCAAGCCGAATTCGGACAAGCTGGACAACGGCAACACCAAGTAAAACCATCGAACGGAGTCGAGCATGAGCAGCAATCAACAGCATGAACCGGAAGCGCAGTACGGCCAGTACGATCTGGGCCTGAAATCGCTCATCCGCAGCTTGCAGATCGCCTTTTTCGTGATGGCCGCGCTGATCGTCGGCCTGTTGATCTTTTTCTTTGTCTTCGGCGGTTTCAAGATCGTGAAACCGCAGGAAGAAATTCTGGTCCTGCAATTCGGGAAAGTCACCAACGTGCTGAAAAACGACTGGTACTGGGTGTTTCCGCGCCCGATCAACCAGTTTGTGACCATTCCGACCAACGCGCAGTCGTTCGGCGTGACGTTCGAGGCCCAGAGAACGGCCTCCGAAGCCGCGCCCGGCATGGCCGAACAGGGCAACCCCGAACTTTCGCCCGGCCGGGACAACTATCTGCTGACCGGCGACGCCAACATCATTCACACCAGTTGGGAAGTGGTCTATCGGATCACCAATCCCCAGCGTTACTATGAATCCGTGATCTCCGCGGAAGTGCCGTTCATGACCCCGGCCGAACGGAAAACGTTCGAAGGTCCGGACCTCTATCCCGGCACGCCGCAGCAACTGCTCCAGAACGTGCTCCGCAATGTGGTGATCAAAGTCACCGCCACCCAGAAAGTGGAAAACGCGCTGTACCGCAACAAGCAGGCGTATATCACCGATGTCGAATCGCAGTTTACCCAAACGGTGGCCAAACTGGATATCGGAATCGCCATTCAGCAGGTGACCGCCGCCAAAGCGCCGGCGCCGCCGCTCCGCACCAAACAGGCGTTCGACGAAGTCATTCAGGCCGGACTCGAAAAAGCCAAGATGATCGACGAAGCCGAAGCCTACCGCGTGGAACAGAAGAACGTGGCGCTGACTGAAAAAAGCACCATTCTCGCGGAAGCCGAAAGCTATCGCAAACGGGTTGTGGCGGAAGTCCAGTCGCAGAGCATTTACTTCGACAAGATCAATACCGAATACCAGAACAATCCGAAGACCGTGCTGGTTTCGCTTTATAACAACGTGCTCGGCGACGTGCTCGGCGACGTCAAAGACAAGTATGTGATTCATAAATCGGCCCGCGGCAACCAGGAAGTACGCCTGAAAATCAATCCCGAACCGCGGGAAGTCAGAAAAGCGGACATTCAGAAGAAATAAATTTATCATCGAGGGTAACACATGGCAGCAGCCGTCGCAACCGCAACTCCGGCCCGGGAACATTGTTCCTGCGGGCACGATCATGACCATGACGAGCATCGGCATTCGCATTCGCAGCAAGCCCAGGGGATCAATTGTCCGACCTGCGGCGGCAATATGACCGAAGGCCATGCCCACGACCGTTCGATGGGGCGGCTGTCCGCCGCGCTGGTCGGCGGTTTCTTCGTCTTCAACTCTTTTCTGCTGGAATGGGCGTTTCCGACGCAGGCCTTTGCCGCCGAATTGAGCTCGATCATCGGGGCCGTGATTCTGGCGTTTCCGATCATCGTCACCGCGATCAAAGACCTGGTCAAAGGCAAAGTTTACATGAACGAACTGGTGGCGCTGGCCATTCTCGCCGCGTTGGCCGGGAGCAACTTCCAGACCGCCGGGATCATCGCGTTCTTCCTGCTGGTGACGATCATCATCGAATCCCGCACCGCCAGCGGCGCCCAGCGTTCCATCGAGGAACTGGTCAAACTGACGCCGCACACCGCCGCCCGCATGTTGGACGGCAAGGAAGAAGAAGTCGATGTGCTCGACCTCAACCTCGGCGATATCATCCGCGTCCGTCCGGGCGAAAACTTCCCGGTGGACGGCCAGATCGTCAAAGGCGAAAGCACCGTCAACCAGGCGTCGATCACCGGCGAATCGCTGCCGGTGGAAAAGGACGAAGGCGCCGATGTTTACGCCGGGACCCAGAACCTCACCGGGAGCGTGGAAGTCCGCGTGACCAAACTCGGCGAAGATACCACCCTCGGCAAAGTCAAGGAGATGATCCTGGCCGCCGAAAGCAGCCGGACCCCGATTGTCCGCATTATCGACCGGTATGCCGCATTTTATACGCCGACCGTGCTGATGCTGGCGGCGCTGACCTGGTGGATTTCCGACGGCGACATGAAGCGCGTCATCACGCTGATGGTGATCGCCTGTCCGTGTGCCATCGTGCTGGCCACGCCGACGGCCGTGGTGGCCGCCGTGGCCGCCGCAGCCCGGCTGGGAATTCTGATCAAAAACGTGGCCCATCTCGAATCGGCATCGAAAATCCGGACGTTCGTCTTCGATAAAACCGGAACCTTGACCGACGGGATACTGTCGGTGGCCCGATTGGCCCCGGCGGAAGGCGTCGAACCGGCGCAACTGCTGCTGGCGGCGGCCTCGGCCGAAGCTCACAGCAACCATCCTACCGCCCGGGCGCTGGTCCGGCTGGCGGAAGAAGCCGGCTTGAACCTCAAAACCGCCGACGATTTTCAGGAAGCCCACGGCAAGGGCGTGACCGCCACCGTGGAAGGACATAAATACTGTCTCGGCCGGATGAACTGGCTGGAAAGCCTCGGCATCAAAGTGGCCGGGGTCCATACCGGCCAGAAGGAATCCGAATTCTACGGCATGAGCATCATCTATGTGGCCATCGACGGCAAAGTCTTCGGTTGGATCGGGTTCAAAGACAAACTCCGGCAGGAATCCACCAATATGATCCGGGACCTGAAAGCGCTGGGCGTGGCCCGGTGCGCGATGGTCACGGGGGACCGGCAGTCGGTGGCGGAAGCAGTGGCCGGCCAGTTGAAGATCGACGACTACCGCAGCGAATGTCTGCCGGAAGGGAAAGTCGAATATGTGGAAAAAGTGAAACAGACGTCGCTGGTGGCGGTGGTGGGCGACGGCGTGAACGACGCGCCCGCGCTGGCGGCCGGCGACCTCGGCATCGCGATGGGGGCCATCGGCAGCGACATTGCCGTCAACAGCGCCTCGATTGCCCTGATGACCAACGATCTGCGCCGGATTCCGATGCTGGTGGTGTTGTCGCGGAAATCGCGGATCATCATCAACCAGAATCTGTTTATCGGGATGCTGTTCGTGTTCGGCGGGATGATTCTGGCGGTGTTCGGCGGCCTGACCCCGATTGCCGCGGCCATGCTTCACGCCCTGAGTACGATTCTGATTATTTTCAACAGCGCCCGGCTGGTCCGTACCGGCGAAGAACTGACGCTGGAAGACAATACCCGCAGCGCGGCGGCCGCCCAGGCGCCCGCCGCCGCCGTCCAGGCGTAACCCGATGGAGCAATTATGGCTGAAGATACCCGGACCCCGATCATCAATGCGGTAGGACTGACGAAGGAATTCCGCGATTTCTGGAATCGGCCCAAGGCCAAAGCGGTCAACGATATCGATTTTCAGGTTTACGAAGGCGAAGTGGTGGGGCTGCTCGGACCGAACGGGTCCGGCAAGTCGACCACGGTGAAAATGCTGCTTGGCCTGCTCTATCCCACCGCCGGCGCGCTGACCATTTTCGGCCGCTCGCCGCGCGATGTCGAAACCAAAAAACGGATCGGCTATCTGCCGGAAGAATCGTATCTCTACAAGTATCTGAACGCCGAAGAAACCCTCGATTTCTTCGGTTCGCTGTTCAATATGTCGTCGGAAGAACGGGCGCACCGCTGCGAACAACTGCTGGACATGGTCGGATTGACGCATGCCCGCCGCCGTCCGGTGGGCGAATTCTCGAAGGGGATGCAGCGCCGGATCGGGCTGGCGCAGGCGATGATCAACGACCCGTCGCTGCTGATTCTCGACGAACCGACTTCCGGCCTCGACCCGATCGGATGCAAAGAAGTCAAAGATTTGATTCTGATGCTGAAGAAACGCGGCAAGACCGTGCTGGTGACCAGCCACTTGCTCAGCGATGTGGAAGACGTCTGCGACCGCGTCATTATTCTCTACGGCGGCAAAATACGCGCCACCGGCACGCTGGACGCGCTGCTGACGATTCCCGAAGCCAGCCGCATTACGACGCCGTTGCTGAAAAACGAGCAAATGGAAAAAGTGCTGGCGATTCTCCGTCAGGAATTGAAGGGCGAAGAATTTACCATCGACCGGCCCCGCATGAGTCTGGAAGAATACTTCCTGGACGTCATCAATCAGGCCAAGGCGGAAAGTCTGGAAACCGCCGGCGCGGTCAGCAGCGGCAAGATCGCCGACTACCTGACGGAAGGCGTCCGGGACCAGCGGAAGATTCTCCAGGACCTGACCGGAGAAGAACCGGAAGTCAAGCCCGAACCCGTGGCGGCTCCGGTCAAGGAAGACGTCAAACCGGAAATCAAAGCGGAAGTGCTGGCCGATCTGGCGGAGGAAGAACCGGAAGTCAAACCCGAACCCGTGGCGGCTCCGGTCAAGGAAGACCTGTCGGAAGCCAATGCCAAACTGCGCGATTTACTATGACGTCAACCGCCGGACAAGGATATTGACATGATCTCGTTGTGGAGCATTATCAAACTGACGGCCAGAGCGGCGATCCGTTCGCATATTTTCCAGCTGCTGCTGGCGCTGCTGCTGCTCTGCGTGTTTCTGTTGCCGCTGACCATTGCCGGCGACGGGACGGCCTACGGATATATCCAGATTTCGCTGAAATACAGTCTGGAAGCCTGCGCGTTCATTCTGGCGCTCTCCTGCATCTGGCTGGGGTGTTTTTCGCTGTCGCAGGACGTGGAATCCTACCAGTTGCACATGGTGGTGTCCAAACCGACGTCGCGCGTCAAAATCTGGCTGGGAAAATGTCTGGGCGTCATTCTGATTCACGGCGTATTGCTGCTGATCGCGGCGATGGTGATTTACGGGATGATTCTCTGGCAGTTTTCGCGGCAATCGTTCACCCAGGCGGAAAAGAATCGAATCGAAAACGAAGTGCTGGTCGGCCGGCGGGTCTTCTACCCGGTCCTGCCCGACATCAATCAGCTGGCGCGGGAGCTGTTCAGCCAGCGCTTGAACGCCGCCAAACAGAGTGCCTCCGGAACGATTTCCATCGACGAACGCACGGCCATGCCGGAAATGCGCAAACAGGTCATGGCCAGTTTGTCCGAAGTCAAATTCGGGCCGTCCGAATACCGGATGTGGGAATTCAAAGACATTCCCACGGAGCCGCTGTATCTGCGGTTCCGCACGTATGTCAACAAGGTTTCGACCAAAGACCAGCGCATTACCGTCGGCGTCTGGAACGTGGTCATGGAAGTGCCCACCGACACCGTGCTGGCCAACGGCAAAAAGAAAATGCAGCAAGCGATTTTCCCGGTTTCCAACCCCAAACAGTATATGACCGGGGTTTTTCACGAACTGGCGTTGTCGCCGGAGATTGTCCAGGCGAATCATTCGGTGGAAGTGGTGTTCGTCAACCTCGATCCGGAGAAGAAAACCCTCTACTTCCAGTTGACGGACGGACCGAAACTGCTGGTTAAAGTCAGCGGATTCCTCGGCAACTATCTGCGGGCGGTATTGGTGATTATGATGGGACTGGTCATCTTTTCCGCGCTGGCCTGCGCGGCGGCGGGCATCATGTCGATGCCGGTGGCGGTGTTCACGGTCATCTCCTATCTGCTGTTCGGCATTTTTGCGCAATATCTGGTGGGAGCGGAAGACTCGCTCGAGGGCGCCAGCGCGGTAGTCGGGTACTGGGTCAGCAAAGCGTTGTTGCTGGCGGTGATTCCGATGCAGAACTTCGAAGTTTCGCGCTTCATTGCCAACGGCGAACTGATCGAATTCGCTTTTATCGCTAAATTATTCCTCTACTATTTCGTGTTGCGGGGACTGCCGCTGTTCCTGCTCGGCATCTATTTTTATAACCGCAGAGAACTGGGATTGATCATTCGCAAATGAACCGCTTTCGTCAATTTATTTTCTATTGCACGGTCGGGGTGCTGACGCTGGTCCTGCTGGGCGGCATCTATTTTTCATCCCAGCGGCTGAACCAGCTCACCCAGGAACATCACCTGCGCGCCACCGGCGAAATCACCAACGCGCCGCCGATCGTCACTTTCACGACCGTGGCACTGGGCAGTTTCCGCGGTCTGCTGGCCGACCTGCTCTGGCTGCGGACTTCTTCGCTGCAGGACGAAGGCAACTACTTCGAAATGGTGCAGTTGGCCTCGTGGATCACCATGCTCCAGCCGCATTTTACCGGGGCCACCGCCTATCTGGCCTGGAACATGGCGTACAACATCTCGGTTACCTGCTCCACCGCGGAAGAACGTTGGCGCTGGATTCAACGCGGCATCGAACTGATTCGCGACGAAGCGCTGACTTACAATCCCGAGGACCCGTTGCTCTATAAAGAGCTCGGCTGGATTTATCAGCACAAGATCGGCAACATCATGGACGATGCCAATCTTTACTATAAGACTCAGATCGCCAACGCCATGACCAACGTTTTCGGCGCCCCCGCTCCCGACTGGCAACTCTGGGCGCAAACCCCGCAGAAAATTCCCGACTTTCTCAACCGTCTCAGCAAGGAAAACCGGACTGAACTGACCAAGGCATTGGAAACCTCCGGGTTCGGTTCGCTGCCGCAACTGGCCGCCGCGTTCCGCGATCAGAACGGCAAATTCCCCGAAGCGTTCACCAAAGTCTATGACGATCCGGCCAAACTGAAAACCCTGGCAACGTTCCTGCGCGTCAACTGGCTGGTGTCCGTTTACAAGCTGAATCCCCAGGTCATTCTGGAAATCAATAACCAGTACGGCGTGCTTGACTGGCGGCTGCCGGAATCCCAGGCCATTTACTGGGCCATCATGGGTTTGAAAATGACGCCGTCGCACAAAGACATCAACTGCGAACGCATGATTACGCAGTCGCTGAAAGACGCCTTCATGGGCGGACGGTTGCTGATGGTCAACGCGGACGACGTCCGGATGCCGATTCTGACCGTACCGAACCTGAACGTTGTCGACTCCGTGCGCACCACCTATCTCAAGGCCTATGAAGAAAACAAGAGTACCAGTTTCCGGTCGGCGCTGTTGAATTTCATGAAGGATGCCGTGGTCGTTCTCTATAACTTCGGCAACTATACCCGCGCCCAGCAGTATCTCAATTATCTGAAAAAGGAAGAACCGGGCAACCTCGCATACGACAACCTCGACCTCTTCGTTCTGAAAGAATGGGCGGAAGACGTCCGCGATGCCACGCCGAAACAGGCGAACGACATTGTTGCCGGACTGCTGTTCCGGTCCTGCAATTTCCTGGTTTACGGCGATATGGACGCCGCGCTGGCGCACGAACGGCTGGCCAAGTTCGTCTATGACCGCTACATGCGCGATCAGGCCGATTCGGCCGGACGGATGGGGCTGGCCCCATATAATCAGATCAAGGAAAAGGTCACGCAAACCTGCCTGAAGAACTTCCCGCCGGCCCTGGCCAAAGTTTTACAGTTCCAGCTGGATCAGGAAAAAGCCAGATTGGCGGAACAGCAGAAAGAAGTCGACGCCGGGCGGCAATCTATCCCGTCTCTGGCGCCGGTTGCGCCATCCTCGTCTCCGGTCGCGCCGGAAGCGCCGACGGAAAAAATTACCGTGATTAACGGCGGCGCTTCCTCGCCGTCGAACAGCAAATAGACGAAAGCCCTTTCCGAATTTCCGCGTACGAAGCAAAGCGATATTGGGAAGATAATGGAACGCGGTGTTACAGTCGCTGCTCATGGCGCCAAGTAAGAATGGAGTTCCTCATTCATTAATGAGGGGCATCCCTCTGCATTAAATCCGGTTGCCGTCCGGTTCAGATTTCGTCTTTGAGATGACGGATCAAGGCGGAAACCGTTTTTACCGGTTCCCGGGCCGGAGCGAATTCCAGCGGTGCGCCGTTGCCGTCGGCCAGCCGGAAAAAGAAACGCCACTGCAAGGCGTGGTGATTGATTGCTTTCATCACGACCAGATTCAAACCCTGACGCAATTTAATGCCCCGGACTTCATCCTGATCGATCTGGCCGCTGCGGTCGTGCGCCACGGAATGGACCAGCCGTCCGTTAATCCAGACTTTCAAATAATCGTCGCTGCCGGTGTAAAGAATCAAATTGGTCATTTCCCGATCGGCGGAAATCAGCGCGGCCGCATACGCCACGGAATAGAACTCCGGCGGCATCGTGGAACGTTCGGGGAAGCCCCAGTCCACACAGCCCAGCGCGTCGCCGGGATGCGCCGGCATCAGGGAATGAACCGGCGGTTCCGGCAGATCGACCACTTTTTCTTCGGCCAGACACGCCCGATGAATAACCGGATTGTCGGCAATGCTGCTGACCGGACGGTCGGCAATCCCGGACGGCAAGGTGGTTGCCGGACGAATCCGGTACCACGTGGTAACAAAAGATTGCGGACGGAGAAACCCGCCGCTTTTCGGCTGCTGAATCCGATTGCAGAGCACCATATCAATCGGCATCGGCAAGGCTGCCGCCGGCGTAATTGTCGGTGTTGCGGTCGGTTTTACCGGGGCTTTGGCGACCGGCGCCGGCGCGGGCTTTCCTTTTGGCGCGGATGGCGAAGCGCACCCGGCAAGTACCATTGCCAGAAGCACTGCGAACATTGTAGAAAGAGCGCTGAAACTTCTCATTTTCATCAACCGTAAATACTGGAATTCGGCCATGATCGAGTCTATCCATCAAACTATCATGGATTCGCCGAAAAGTCCAATTCCCCATCGGGTAATGTTGCGGAAAAAAGATTTTCCGGGGAGAAAACCGAAAGGAATTGCCCATCTTTCAAGATTTCTTCCCGGACCCCGTTCCCTGACTTTTAAACTTTTGAATATCTTTATCAGCTTGTGCCGCCGGAAGATTAAAGAAAATAAAAAGTTTTGCGGGGTCAACGTCGGGGTGAGGAGAAGAAATGAGGGGCTGTTTCAAAAGTTCCCCCGTGTCTTCCCCGCTACCCAAAAGGCGAGACTTCCCGAAAACTTATAACGGCGTAACGATCGGCGCCGTGGCTTTGAACAGACAATAGACGTTCAGGCCCGGCGTTAGCGCCAGCCGCCGGAACGAACTTTGGGTCACTTCCGCCAGCAGCGTAATACCCTCTCCGAGATCGACCTGGCACAGCGACCGCGCCGGGTGTTCGATTACCCGCAACACGCGTCCGGACAGCAGATTGCGGGCCGAGGTGTCCGTGATCGGCGTAAGCGTCAGAATCACATCTTCGGGGGCCAGCGTAACCTTGACTTTACGACCGGCGGCCAGTCCGGCCCCGGACGCCACATAGAAAGTAAGCGGCCCGGCGGTCAAGCGCAAGGTATCGCCGTCCTCCGCGCCGGCCACGGCCAGCTCGAAGACGTTGACCAGGCCCGACGCTTTGACCAGCAGCGACGCCTGCGGCAGGAACGCCAGTTCGTCGACCGGTCCGTGACCGATCACCGTGCCTTGGTCGATCAGCAGCAGATTGCGGGTCAGCCGCAGGATGTCCGGCAGGTCGTGGCTAATGACCAGCATCGGAATATTCAGTCGGGACCGCACCCGCCACAAAAACGGCAGAATCTGCTGGCGGAGCGATACGTCGACGGCGGAAAACGGTTCGTCCAGCAACAACATTTCCGGTTCGCTCAACAGCGTTCGAGCCAGCGCCGCCCGTTGGCTTTCGCCGCCGGAAATATGCTGCGGACGGCTGTCCAGAATTTTTTCCAGTTCCAGCAGTTCGACGATTTCCGCAAACGCCACCCGGGCAGGGCGTCCATGCCGATACCGCCGCCCAAATTCCAGATTGCGCCGCACCGTCATATGCGGAAACAGCCGGGCATCCTGAAAGACGATTCCGATCCGGCGGCGATAGGGCGGCACCCAGATCTTTCGGTCGACGTCGACCAGTGTCCGGTCGTTGAATTCAATCCGTCCGGCGGTGGGCCGCGCCAGTCCGGCCAGCAGATGCAGCAGCGAGGTTTTCCCCGCCCCGGAGACGCCGAAAATACCGGTGGTGTCGTCGCGAATCGCGGCGTCGATCCGGAGCGTGAAGTTGTCGCGCGGCAGAGTGAGATTTTCCAGCGTCAGAATCATGCCCGGTCTCCGGTGATGTTGCGCCGCGCCCGGCGGTTGAGCCATTCCGAACCGGCCATGGCCGCGAACGAAATAATCACCGAAATCAGCACCAGTTTGAAGGCGGCGTTTTCCTCTCCCGGCACCTGCATCAGCGAGTAGACCGCCAGCGGGACCGTCCGGGTTTCACCGGCGATATTGCCGGCAAAGGTGATGGTGGCGCCGAATTCGCCCATGCTGCGGGCAAAACCCAGCAGCGCCCCGTTGATGATGCCGGGCAGCGCCAGCGGCAGGGTAACGCGGAGATAGACTTGCCACGGCGGCGCGCCCAGCGTTCCCGCCGCCGCTTCCAGTCGGGGATCGATCATTTCAAAGGCAATCCGCACCGCCCGCAGCACCAGCGGAAAGGAAACCACCATCGAAGCGATGATTGCGCCCAGCATGGTAAACGAAAGCCGCATGCCGAAACAGGATTCCAGAAACGTGCCGATCCAGCTCCGCCGTCCGAGACAGAGCAACAGCAGATACCCGGTCGTCACCGGCGGCAATACCAGCGGCAGACACAGCAGCCCGTCCAGCAGCGACTTGCCGGGAAAGTTCCGGCGGGCCAGCAGCAGTCCGAACAGCAGCGCCGGCGGCAGCGCCAGCGCCATGCTGCCGACGGCCACTTTCACCGAGAGTACCAATACTTCGATTTCGGCATTGCTCAGACTGAACCAGGTCATGAAAGGATCGCTTTATTTAAACGGTGTAGCGGCGAAATGATGTCTTATTTCGCCTAACGGCGACCAGCGATTCCGCGCTGGACCCGGCCCGGCGAGCCGCCGGTGGCAAGTTACCAGGGACTCGCCGCCCCTGGACCCCTGCTGAACATGGTTATGTTCGCGGAGGACACCCGAACAGCTTCGGGTTTCCTCCTGCACCCCACTTCCCAAGCTTAGGCTTAACGCCAACATCATTTTATCGTCACATTTTATTTAAGCGCGGCAAAACCGTATTTTTGAAAGACTTCCGCTCCGCCCCGGCTGAGCAGCAGATCATAGAATTTCACCGCGGCCGGGGAAGCGTTTTTTCCGAGCGCAAGCACGTAGACGATTTTCGGATATGAAGCCGGCGGAAAGACCGCCAGACATTTGACTTTTTTCGATTTCATCGCGTCGGTCGAATAGACGATGCCCAGTTCGGCCTCGCCCAGTTCCACTACCATCAGCGCGCTGCGGACATTGGCCGCCGGCAGCAGCCGCGACTGTAAACCCTGATACCAGCCGTAATGCTTCAGCGCCGCCTCGGCGTATTTGCCCGCCGGGACATGCGCCGGATCGCCCACCGACAACCGCCCCTGAAACAACGTTCCGAACGGCGTATTCTGATCGATCTTAAACGGCTGCAATTTGGTATCGAGCGGCGCCACCACCACCAGATCGTTGGTCAGGAACGGTCGGGCGGAAGCTTTATCCACCAGCTGATGAGCCACGGCATAGTCGGCCCAGTTTTTGGCCGCCGAAAGAAACACGTCAGCCGGACCGTTCTGTTCCATCTGATGGACCAGATCGCCGGAAGAACCGAAATTGAGCCGGACCGGAATACCGGTATCTTTGGTGAACCGGTCGCCCAGTTCCTTGACCGCGTCCGTGGTACTGGCGGCGGCAAACACCGTGACCGGCTGGGGATCGGCCGCACTTACCGCCGCCGCCAGGCCGAGACCGAAAAGCAACGTCAACCATGATTTCCACATCGGATTTACCTCATACAACATAATGGGATGATAAAAGAAAGGCGGCGTATGCCGCCGCCTTGAATTCGAGTTGAATTGGCGCTTAGTCCACCGCGATCATCACGTTGGACGCTTTGACCACCGCGTAGGCCGTGCCGCCGACTTTGAGTTTCAGTCCGTCCGCCGATTCTTTGGTGATGATCGAGACGATTTTCGTTCCGCCGATGTCCAGGACTACTTCCGAGTTGACGGCGCCGTCCTTGATTTCGACGACTTTCCCCTTGATAATGTTGCGTGCGCTGATCTTCATCGTCACTACCCTCCCTACAGTTGATTTGGTTGAAAAGAACCGTATTTACTTCCCCCATCCGGTAAGACCGGATAGAGTATAAACGTTGATGTCCCAAAAATCAATCCTTCGATTTTTCTTTCGCTGCCAGATGCCGCCGCAGACAAACCACGTCGGTTGCCGTCCACCCGATCCGGTCGTAAAACTCCAGCGCCGGCTGATTGCCGCCGTCCGCCAACAGTTGCAGCCGGTCGATGCCGGCCGTTTCGGCCCATTCCCGCGCCGCCGCCAGCAACCGGCGGCCGATGCCCCGTCCGCGGTATTCCCGCCGGACTACCACATCTTCCACCAGTCCGGTCCGAAAACCTTCGGCGGGATCCCATAATGTCTGGACCGTACACATTCCGACGGTCCGACGACGACCGTTTTCCGCCACCAGCACCAGGCCGTCGGACTGCTGTAACAACAGCGCCAGTCCCCGCCGCTGTTTTTCCCGATCCGGCGTAAAATCTTTTTCGATGGAAAAAAGCTCACTCAACAACCGATTCATCGGTTCGAGATCGGCTTCGCCCGCCGGACGAATCCTCACTTCCGTAGTCTCTGCCGGTTTCATAAAAGTCTCCCTCAGGATGGTTGCACCGGCAGCGCTTCCGGCGTTTCCGCCTCGACGCACCCGGTATGGTGGTAATAAAGTTCCAGTACTTCCGCTTCGGACAGCGTCCGGCGACGCTGTTCGGCGGCCATCTTAATCCGACGCAACAGTTTGCGGGCCGCCGCCGGCGTCAACTCGATATGACGTCCCTGGAAGAACGCCGTCACCGCCGCCACGCCGGAATGTTTGCCCAACACAAATTCGTTTTTCCGTCCGCCCAGTTCCACCGGCGGATAGGGCAGATACGCCAGCGGATCGCGCAGCAGACACCGCACGTGAATTCCGGATTCGTGCCGCGTCGCCATGACGCCGGTCACCGGCTGCATCGGCGGAATCGGCCGCCCGGAACGTTCCGCCACCGTCCGGCAGAGCGTCATCAGCGCGTCGCGGTTCCATTGCAGGTTTCGCCGCAGCGAATATTTCAGCGCAAACAGCAGACCTTCCAGCGGACAGTTGCCGGTCCGTTCGCCCAGACCGTTCACGGTGACGCTGAGGTAATCGGCGCCGGCCTGAGCCGCGCTGACGGTATTGGCCAGCGCCATGCCCAGATCGTTGTGACCATGAAACTCCAGTTCTTTGCCGGAGGAGAGCGCTTTCAGCCGTTTGACCAGCAGCGCCGCCGTGATCGGGTTGAGAATGCCCACGGTGTCGGCCACCCGGACCCGGAACGCCCGCGAGGACGCGATGCGCCGGAGAACCGTAGTCAAAAACCGGGACGACGCCCGGCCGGCATCCTGAAGTCCGATCGAAAAACGCGGACATTCGCGGTCGGCCAGGTTCAAAATCTCGTCCAGCAGAAACATCAGTTCGACCCGGTCGCGGCCCATTGCCCGCAGCAGAATGTCCGAGACCGGAAAGGAAATATTGACGATGTCGGCCCCGCACTTCAACGCCGCGGCAATGTCGTCGCGATGCGCCCGGCACCAGACGGACGTGGCAAAACGGAAACGATGTCCGGCCAGAATCCGGCATTCCCGGACTTCCCGCCGGCTCAACGCCGGAGTGCCGATTTCCGCCTCGTCCACACCGACTTCATCCAGCAGTTCCGCCAGCCGCAGCTTGTCGCGGAGGCGGAACACCACGCCGGGGGCCTGTTCGCCGTCGCGCAACGTGGTATCGGCAAATTTCAGTTTTCCGCTAAGGTCCAACATCTCGCGTCCATCTGATTTCAGGTTAACTGATGAGATATTCCTCCGCCGCGCCGCCCGCTTCGAGGGCGTCGAGCACGGCGTCGATCACTTCCTCGGTGACGTTGCCATACCACTGGTTCTGCGGATAAACCACCATCGCCGGACCCCGGTCGCAAACCTTCAGGCATCCGGTGGCCGTCACCACGGCATCCAGCCCGCGGTCCAGCACTTCTTCCTCCAGATATTGCATCAGGTTGGACGCCCCTTTTTTGTTACAGACGCCCTGCGGCGCCCCGGTCATCCGGAACGAATTACAGACGAAAAAATGATACTTCGGTTGATGCATGATCGACTTCCTTTTTCTTCAGTTCTTTGACCACGGACAACAATGTTGACGCCGTAAAATTTTTAAGGAGACAACGGCAATATCACATGCGTTTCGCCTGACGGCGACCAGCGATTCCGCGCTGGACCCGGCCCGGCGAGCCGCCGGTGGCAAGTTACCAGGGGCAGCAGTCCCTGGACCCCACTGAACATGGCTATGTTCGCGGAGGACACCCGAACAGCTTCGGGTTTCCCCCTGCACCCCACTTCCCCAGCTTGACCTCAGTGCGGACATCATTTTATCGCTACACCAACTTTTATCTTTGTTTCATTTATCTGTTTGCTGCGCAAACAGATAAATAACTTAAAAAGTTTGAAAGTCAGGAAACGGGGTCCGGGGAGAAACCTTGAAAAATTTTCAAATTTTTCGGGGTTTCTCCCCGGTGACCCGGTTCACGAACAACAGCCGCCGGCCGCGCCGCCGCCGCAACTGCGCCGACAGGGCGCCAGTTCGCTGCGGGAAACCGTCTTCAGCGGCCGACCGTCGTACAGGTCCCGCAACAGACCGTCGATCAGCCCCGAACAGCGGACCACTTTCAATCCGGCCGCCGTCAACAGCTCAAACGGCCGGTCTCCTAAATCCGCCACCAGCAAAACACTGCAATCGCGCAAGGTCCATGCCAGCTGCCGCCAACGGTCGTCGCCGCTGCCCGGCGGGGGGGCCAGACGCTTTTCCAGTGATACAAATTTGTCATCTTTCTTGGAAAAGATACAAAAACAGTCCGTTTCACCCAAGTGCCGGTTCACCAGCAGTCCTTCGTACGTCGCCGCCGCCACATAGGGCCGGTCGGGACGAATCCAGGTCCGGTTTTCCACCGTCAGCCGCAGTTGTTCCCGCATCGCGGGATCGTCCTGACCGAGCAGTCCGGCGGCATCGGCGCGGCAGCGTTGGCAATGTTCCATCACCGGCAGATAGACGGCCACCTGTTTTCTCACGCCGGCAATCATTTCGGCGTTCGGCGCGGCCTGCCCGTTCTGCGCAAATTCGGACCCGTCGGCCAGCAACAGCGGAACGCAGTTGACGAGGTCCGCGCCCAGTTCTTTCATTTTGGCCGCCACGGCAGGGATATGGGTATCGTTGACGCCCGGAATAATGATACTGTTGATTTTGACCGTCAGCCCGCATTCCTTCAATCTGGCAATGCTGCGGAGCTGTTCGCGGAGGAGGACTTCGGCGCCTTCCACGCCCCGGTAAATCCGTTTCTTAAACCGGACCCAGGAATAAATATCGGCGCCGACCGCCGGGTCGACCACGTTGACCGTGACCGTGACATGCGAAACGCCCAGCTCAACCAGCCGGTCGATATGATCGTACAGGTTGAGTCCGTTGGTGGACAGGCAAAACACCAGATCCGGGAACGCGGCATGAACCAGTTCCAGCGTCTTCAGCGTTTCCGCCGGGTTGGCGAACGGGTCGCCGGGCCCGGCAATGCCGACTACCGCCAAATGCGGCGCCGTTTCCCGGACGCGCCGGAGATAATCGCACGCTTCTTCCGGCGTCAGGACCGCGCTGGTCACGCCGGGACGGCTTTCGTTGACGCAGTCGTATTTGCGGCTGCAGTATTTGCACTGGATATTGCATTCCGGCGCGACCGGCAGATGGATGCGGGCGTAATGCCCGGCCGCCGCATGGTTGAAACACGGATGTTTATCGTTGGGATCGATCATAAGGCACCTCTGCTTTCCGATGAATTCTTCACATATATTGATAGCCGAGCGGAGAACGGTTCTGTTTGGTCTCGATCAGCGCGTTGACGATTCGGTCGAACAGGTTCTGAGTTCCGCGATACCCCAGATGGAGCAGCCGCGCCGCCCCGATCCGGTCGTGAATCGGGAACCCGCACCGCACCAGCGGAACGCCCAGTTCGCGGGCCAGCCGCGCGCCTTTGCTGTTGCCGATCAGCAGGTCCGGTTTCAGTTCGCCGGCCATTTGGGCAATCCGGTCGAAGTCGACATTATTCAGCGCATGAAGCGGTTCCGGGAACAAATTCCGGCTGTCGGCGGTCACCGCCACGATCGAAGACGCGAATCCGTCCCCGGTCCCGCCGGAGGCACACAGCACCGGATTGATGCCGATTTCCGCCAGCAGCGAGGTAATCCCCACCACCAGATCTTCGTCACCGTAGACGATGGCGCGTTTGCCGAACAGATATTTATGGCCGTCGACAAAAGAATCGATCAAGCGGCAGCGTTCGGCTCGATGCCGGGCCGGCGTCGGAATGCCGGCCACTTTTTCCAGCGCTGCGAAAAAGTCGTCGGTTTCCCGCAGTCCGATCGGCAGTCCGGGATAGTGGCAGTGGACGCCGTGGGCCTTTTCCAGCCAGGCGCCGCCGCCCTGCCGCCGTTGGTCGGCGCGGGCGAGCACTCGTCCGCACTGGATCGAGGCGGCGGCGGTGCCCACCGTCGCAATCTGCGCGGCGGAAATGCCGCCTTCCGGCAGTTTGTGATATTGTTCCCAGTTACCGCCGTCCAGCGGATCGGCGTAGTCGGGCAACAGATTCAGGGTCAGGCCGAAGTCAGCCACGATTTCCCGGAGGTAGCGTAAATCGGCGGGCGAAACGAAGCCCGGTAACAGATTGATCCGTTTCGGATCGGACGGCAGCGACGGATTGATCAGGCCGCTCATCAGCGCTCGGACCGCCGCGTGAAAACCGTCGACATGGGTGCCGCTGTAGCTGGGCGTGGACACCGGGACCAGCGCCGGCAGCGGCGTTTCGGCCCGAGCCGCCCGATAATCGTGGAGCAGCCGGGGCAGGTCTTCGCCGATCGTTTCGCTCAGACAGTTGGTGCAAATCCCGATTACCTCGGGATGATATTGCGAAATCAAGTTGTCGAGGCCGGTCTGAAAATTGGCCGCGCCGCCGAACACGGTGGCCGACTCGACGAAACAGCTCGAGGCAATGTCGATCGGTTCCCGGAAATGGCTGATGCTGTAACGTCGGATATAGGTGGCGCAGCCCTGCGAACCGTGAATCAGCGGAATGCAGTTGGCCACGCCTTTGAACGCCAGACAGGCCCCCAGCGGAGCACAGAGTTTACAGGGATTGACGGTGGTCGCGGCGGCCACGTAATTTTCCGCGGCGGGCGAATCGAGGGTTACTTCAATCATTGGACGCCTCCTTTCCGGGCGTAGCGCCAGACCGGGCTCATGATGCTGCCGTAGACTTCGGCGGCGAAATTGGTCATGCCTTCGAAACCGGCCAGCGGCTCCTTGCGTTCGTGATTGTGATCGCAGAAGGCCATGCCCATTTTATAGGCGATGGGACGTTCCTTGACTCCGCCGATAAAGAGGTCGGCTCCGCGTTCGATGGCCAGCGTGGCCAGCTCAATCGGGTTGGAGTCGTCGACGATCACGGTGCCGCGGTCGCAGAGGCGGGCCATGATGTCGTAATCTTCCGGCCGGCCGGTCTGCGAGCCGACGACCACGGTCCGGATGCCCAGCAGCCGCAGCGCCTTGATCAGCGAAATCGCCTTGAATGCGCCGCCGACATAAATTACCGCTTTGCGACCGGTCAACTTGGCGCGATAGGAGTCCAGCAGCGGCGTCAGCCGTTCGACTTCGCGGCGGACCATGTTCGCCGTCTTGTCCAGCAGGTCCTGGCGGTGAAAGAAGTTGGCCACGTCGTAGAGGGCGGCGGCCATGTCTTCGATCCCGAAATAGGAGACCTGCTTGAACGGGATGCCGTACTTTTCCTGCATCTTCTGCGCGAGATAGATCATCGAACCGGAACACTGAACGACGTTGAGTTTGGCGTGATGGGCGCAGCGGATATCGTCGACCCGGCCGTCACCGGTGATTCGAGCCTGAATGTGGATGCCCATTTCCCGATAATATTTTTCCAGAATCCAGAGTTCTCCGGCCAGATTGAAGTCGCCGAGGATGTTGATGCTGCATTCCGGCACGGGAGCGGAGGGTTCGAGGGTGCCGACCAGCCGGTCGAGAGCGTCGCAGGCGGCGCGGTAGCCGTCTTTTTTACTGCCGCGAAACCCTTCGGACCAGACCGGGAGGACCGGAATATGTTTTTCTTCCGCCACCCGGCGGCAGATCGCTTCGATGTCGTCGCCGATCACCCCGACGATGCAGGTGGCGTAGACAAACGCGCTGCGGGGATGATAGCGGTCGATCAATTCGGTCAACGCCCGGTAGAGCTTGTCGCCGCCGCCGAAAATCACATCCTTTTCACGCAGGTCGGTCGAGAAGCAGAGCCGGTGGAGTTCCGGGCCGGACGACACCGTGCCCCGGATGTCCCAGGTATAGGCGGCGCAACCGATCGGTCCGTGGACCAGATGGATCGCGTCGACGATCGGGTAGAGCACCACCCGGGAACCGCAGAAGACACAGGCCCGCTGGCTCACCGAGCCCGCCAGACTGGCTTTGGCGCATTCGATGGTGAATTTGCCTTCGCCTTTGGTGGCAATCTGGTTTTTCCGTTCCGCCAGAAATTCCGTGGTCATGACCTGTACCTCCTGCCCGATTCCTACATCTGAAGTTCCATGGCGATTTCCGAACAGTGGCTGTCCTGATAGTCCATCAGGGCGCCGAGCATCCGTTCGACCAGCCGCATCGCGCCGGCGTAGCCGACGTACGGGAAGTAACTGTGGCCGACCCGGTCGAGAATCGGGAAACCGGCCCGGACGAACGGGATGTCTTCATCCCGGGCGATGTATTTGCCGTAGGTGTTGCCGATCAGCAGATCGACTTTCTCGTTCTTGATCCACTGGTGCATCAGGAACATGTCGGCGCCGGGGCCGTTCCGGTATTGCGCTTCCGGCACGGCTTCCCCGAGGATGTTTTCCATCCGGGACGCGAACAGTTTGCCCGGCGTTCCGCTGACCACATAGACCGGCCGCATGTCGAGCGCCACCAGGAATTCGCAGAGCGAAAACAGCTGGTCGGGATCGCCCCAAAGCGCCACCCGTTTGCGATAGAGGTACTGCTGCATGTCGGTAATCATGTCGACCAGCCGACCGCGCTCCTCGGAAATTTCGTCGGGAACCGGTTTGCCGGAGATGTCGCTCAACGCCGAGATGAAGCGGTCGGTGGCGGCAATGCCGATCGGCAGATCGAGCAGCGAATATTTGACGCCGCAGCGGTTATCGAGTTCCTTGGCGCCGTCTTCGGAGCAGAACGGCCCGAGGGCCAGCGTGTATTTGTTGTCGCCGGCGCCGATCAGTTCGGGAATGGTAGTGCCGCCTTTCGGATAGAGGTCATAATGGCCGGTCTGCGGCGAGTCGAGCACGCCGGAGGTGTCGGGGAACAGGGTGATGTCCACGCCCATGATCTTCGCCAGCCGCTTGATTTCCCGCATGTCGGAGGGTTCGACCCAGCCGGGAATGATGTTGATTTTGTCGGTTTTCTTTCCGGACTTGACGGCAAACCCCTTGACGATGCCTTTGACCATGTTGGCAAAGCCGGTCACGTGGGAGCCCACGTAGCTCGGGGTGTTGGCGTAGATCACATACTTGCCTTCCGGGATTTTGCCTTCGTCGCGGGCCTGGGTGACGATCTGGTTGATGTCGTCGCCGATGGTTTCCGAGAGGCAGGTGGTGTGGATAGCCACCACGTCCGGATTGTAGATGGTGAATTCGTTGTTGAGGGCCTGGAGCAGATTGGCCTGACCGCCGAACACCGACGAACCTTC
>Ga0183095_11162_pt1 | contig 28416 bp, 21 predicted proteins | sample BioMet4_FD_130346 | JGI IMG/M metagenome (GOLD analysis project Ga0183095, IMG submission 130346) | Microbial communities from bioreactor (seeded with sewage sludge) at LBNL, California, USA - Biofuel metagenome 4 (v2) (version 3) | ecosystem: Engineered > Bioreactor > Anaerobic > Unclassified ...
TGAACAGAAGAATATTGATATTATGTACTGGTAACAGTTGTCGCAATCAGATGGCACAGGCATTTATGTCATCTTTTGATAATACATTAGAGGTCTTTTCGGCGGGTACATAACCAGCTGAAAAGATAAATGAGATTGCTGTTAAGGTGATGAATGAAGTAGGCATAGATATTAGTAATGCCTACCCGAAGAGTGTGGAGATATATCTGAATGAGGAATGGGATTATGTGATTACCGTATGTGGAGGGGCTAATGAGAATTGTCCGAACTTTGCAGGCAAGGTAAAACATCGTTTGCATTTCGGATTTGATGATCCGGCTGCAGTCACAGGTGATACAGAATTCATTATAGACGAGTTCCGTCGTATCAGAAATGAAATAAAAAACTGTTTCTTCTCATTTTATATGAAAGATATAAAGAAGATGGAATTACCAAAATGTTCGTGTAATGATTCACTATAATCATTTAAACAGACGTTATAAATAAGGATGTAAAATGAAAAAATTGGCTTTTTTAGACCGATATCTTACGCTATGGATATTCCTGGCGATGTTTATAGGTGTTGGTATAGGATATTTTTACCCTAAGATAGTGGAATTCTGGGCATATTTTGAAGTTGGTTCCACAAATATGCCATTAGCGGTAGGACTGATATTGATGATGTTTCCACCACTAGCAAAGGTGAAATATGAGGAATTGGGCCGTGTTTTTGCCGATAAGAAGGTGCTTGCAATCTCGCTGATATTAAACTGGATAGTTGGTCCTGTGCTGATGTTTGCCCTTTCGGCATTATTCCTTTCTGCACATCCGGAATACATGTACGGGCTCATTATGATAGGGCTGGCACGCTGTATCGCAATGGTGCTGGTGTGGAACGACCTTGCGAAAGGCAGTAGTGAATATGGTGCCGGGCTTGTGGCTCTCAACAGTATATTCCAAGTCCTGTTTTATTCTGTTTATGCCTATTTCTTTATCGCTGTATTTCCTGACTGGATAGGCCTCCCATCCACAGATATTGTTAGGAAGATTACGATGTGGATGATAGCCAAAAGCGTGCTCGTATATCTTGGTATACCGTTTGCTGCAGGTTATATCATAAGAAGCGTACTCCGCAATATAAAAGGTAACGACTGGTATTACGAACGATTCGTTCCGAAGATAAGTCCGATAACACTTATTGCTCTTCTGTTTACAATTATAGTCATGTTCTCATACAAAGGGGAATATATCGTAAAATTGCCGTTGGACGTTCTGCTTGTTGCAGTACCGTTGATATTGTATTTTGCCATCATGTTTTTCTCATCGTTCTGGTTTACAAAACATATTGGCGTGCCTTACGACAAATCGGCATCGATAGCATTCACTGCTACCGGAAACAATTTTGAATTGGCCATAGCCGTATCCATAGCCGTTTTTGGCGTAAGTTCCGGCGAAGCTTTCGCCGCTGTTATAGGACCACTGATAGAAGTACCAGTATTGATATTACTAGTGAAATATGCGTTGAAATGTAAGTGGTAATCTTTTATCCTTTAAAGAACTTATTGGCGAAATTAAGTATGCACTGATTCGATCCGTCTCGGGATTTCTTTTTACCTAGAGTAATAGCTATCAAACTGCTGAACTGTCATCTCGTCATCGGACAAGATCATTGCTGAAATGATGTCATTTCAGCGTTTTAACTCTTTCTGGACTTCCGGTTACGAAATCATGTCTCTAAGTTCATTGGGCCTACACTTGCCAAGTCCAATGTGTTTACGTCCCGACTCAAATAAATCTGGATTTGAATTGGAACGCAAGTGCATGTATATAAACGAAAAGAGGGATACTTTATCAGTATCCCTCTAAATCCGTCTTTTGTGATCTGCTTGGGGTTCGAACCCAAGACCCCATCCTTAAAAGGGATGTGCTCTACCAACTGAGCTAGCAAATCGACCTGATTGCATATTTTTGTAATGCGGGTGCAAAGGTACATATTCTTTTTTTTAATGCAAATATTTTTCTAAAAAATTTATTGATACATTTGTCGTGGACGCATCTGAATCGCTCTCAGCTGTCTGTCCGGGCCCATTGGTCCCATGAAATCTTTGTTCTTGTTTTTGTCAAACAGGTTGATTAACATATCTTTTATAAGCGGTCCGAAGTCGAAACCTAGCTTTTGTCCACCCAATTTGAAGTAAGGGTAGACGATCGGTTCTGTTTGCCATTGGCGATACATCGGATCGTAGTAATTGTTCGCACCAATATCCAGCCCGAATTTATTCGAAAGTCCGATGCTTGCAAATCCGCCTATGTTGAGGTTTGAGTAGGGGCCTGTCATACTTCGTGTGTAGTCGCCGAACGCCGTAAATGAGAGCCTGTCATTCAGCATGTAACTCAACGAAGCCGATGATCCTACTGATATATACCGCATTGGTGTGAATGTTGTTTTCGATACATTCGCTCCAACCGTCAGCATCACGCGGCTTCCCAGCATTTGCTGATAGGCTACACTTGCGTTGCCTATGTTTCCCGTTCCCATTACAGTTTCCACTGATCCTGCTCCGATGAAAGCACTGTGACGAAACTGTTTAATCACACCCGAGGTATTGTAATCGCCGTAGTTGGTGGGATTCTTGCTCATCAGAAAATATCCGGGACTGAGTGTTTCGTAGCCTTTGTCGAGATAGCGTTGAAAATGAGGAGAGATCGATAACGGTTGAACTGTACCCGCCGCGTTGTTTTGCAGTTGCTCTACAGTCAGCTTTTGTAATTGGCGGTCAGTCGTTGAAAACAATTGTCTGGTCGTGTCGGCTAGCGTATTGTTGCGCTTCATGTCTGGATTGTCTTTTGATTCATCTGATTGGGCAATGGCAATGTTTGAAAATAGTAACATCACAATTGCTATCTGTATGTATTTCTTGAATATCCAACTCGTCTTTTTCATGAAAAAACTATTTTGTATTTTATTTTTACCAAATACTCTGCGAAGATAGTAAAAGAAGAATAGAAACAAAAAAAAATGAATGTGCAATAAAAAATAATTGTTCAAACGCTTGTAAAAGTAAAATATTTTGTGAAATCTTTGTGATATCAAAATAATATCACTAAACATTACAATTATGAAAGCAGAAGAATTTGATTTTAAAGGATTTAAAATGAATGGCTTTTTAGCCTTGTTCTTTGATTTTTTACTATTGGCTTTGGTTGCAATATGTATTGTGACGTTTGTCAATAATGGCAACAATGCATTGTGGATCATTTTATTTGTTGTATTTGCTTTACTTTTCTTTATTTCGCTTGGCGGATATATGCAATTGGAACCTAATGAGGCTCGGGTCATGTTGTTTTTTGGTAAATACCAAGGCACATTTCGTGAGACCGGTTTGTTTTGGGTGAATCCGTTCCTGATTGCCAAGAAACTGTCGCTTAGATCTCGCAATCTTAATCCGGAGCCGATAAAAGTGAATGATAAGGTGGGTAATCCTATCCTGATCGGTTTGGTTATGGTTTGGAAACTGAAAGATACTTATAAAGCTATGTTTGAAATAGATTCTCAGACAATGGCCGAGACTGGCAACAGTAAAGAATCATTAACTGCTGCTTTGGTAAATAGGATGAATGCTTTTGAGAAGTTTGTGAAGGTTCAGAGCGATGCTGCCCTTCGTCAGGTAGCCAATCTATATGCTTATGATAATAGCGACGATGAAGAGAATGGTGAGCTTACTCTCCGTTCGGGCGGCGAAGAGATAAACGTACAACTTGTTTCTCGTCTCAACGAACGTCTGGCAATGGCCGGAATAGAAGTGATTGAAGCTCGCATCAACTACCTTGCATACGCACCTGAAATAGCAGCAATCATGCTTCGTCGTCAGCAGGCAAGTGCAATCATCACAGCCCGTGGAAAAATTGTTGAAGGCGCTGTCTCAATGGTAAAGATGGCTTTAGATAAACTTTCCAATGAAGAGATTGTTGATTTGGATGAAGAGAAGAAAGCAGCGATGGTCAGTAATCTGCTCGTCGTTTTATGTGCAGAAGAACCTGCTCAGCCTGTAATCAATTCGGGAACGCTCAATCATTGATCGCTAAAATAATATGTCAGAAAAGAAAAGTACGACAAAAAATTTCATACTTCGAATTGATGCCGAAATGATGGATGCCATTGAAGCTTGGGCTGCCGATGAGTTTCGCTCAACGAACGGCCAGCTTCAATGGATCATTGCAGAAGCTTTGCGTAAAAGCGGGAGGATAAAAAAAACAAAGAAAAAAGGATCAGTCGACCCGCCTTCGCCTGAATAGACTGTACGGGAACAGATCAGACATAAGATATAATATGAATAAAAATGAAAGGGTAGTTGTTTTTTTATTATCTTTGCACAAAACGGCCGCATTTTCGGTACGAAAAAATTAATACAATGGAACAGCGATTTTTAGGGCTCATAGAGAACAGCATAAGGAAAAATTGGGATCTTCCCGTTTTTTCTGATTACAATGGGTGCACATATTATTATAAGGATTTGGCACAGGAAATAGAGAAACTGCGTATTATGCTGGAGCATGCAGGAGTGAAGGAGGGCGATAAAGTCGCATTGATTGGCCGCAACTCTTCAAACTGGGCTATAACCTTTTTTGGAATCCTGGCCTATGGCGCCGTTGTTGTACCTATTCTTCATGATTTCAAACCGGATAATATTCATCATATAGTAAATCATTCGGACGCGGTTGCCCTTTTTGTCAGTTCAAGTATTTTTGAGAATCTGAATGAGAGTAAGATGCCGGATTTGAAACTGATCATGATTCTTGAAGATTTTTCGGTGTCCAAAGGTAGTAAAGATGTATATAACGTCATCGACAATATTAATAAGTATTTTGGCAAGAAGTTCCCTCGCGTCTTTGCACCCGAGAGTGTGAAATATCATGTTGAGAAACCCGATGAGTTGGCCATTTTGAATTATACGTCCGGGACAACCGGATTCTCCAAAGGAGTTATGATTCCTTATCGCAGTTTGTGGAGTAACACTCAGTTTGCCTACGACAATCTTGAATATGTTCATCCTGGTGATAATATCGTGTGCATGCTTCCGATGGCTCACATGTATGGTTTGGCATTCGAAGTACTCAATTCAGTCAATAAAGGCTGCCATGTTCATTTCCTGACGCGTACGCCCAGCCCGCGCATCATCATCGAAGCGTTTGCTACCATTAAGCCGATATTAATTCTCGCCGTTCCTCTGATCATTGAGAAAATTGTCAAAAGCCGTGTATTTCCTGAGCTGGATAAGCCTTTGATTAAGCTGCTGATGAAACTTCCTTATATTGATTCAAAGATCAATGATATGATTAGCAAAAAGCTCAAAGCCGTATTCGGCGGCAATTTTGGCGAATTGGTTATTGGTGGAGCTGCCATCAATAAGGAAGTCGAGAAGTTTCTACGTTCCATTAAGTTCCATTATACTGTGGGCTATGGCATGACTGAATGCGCTCCGCTTGTGGCTTATGCGCCATGGGATATTTTTAAGGAAGGCTCAGTGGGGCGTATTGTCGATCGTATGGAAGTGCGTATCGATTCTGACGATCCGTCAAGCAAAGTGGGTGAGATTCTTGTCCGTGGTATGAACGTAATGCTTGGTTATTACAAGAATCCGGAAGCTACAAAAGCGGCTTTCACCCGCGATGGCTGGTTACGTACAGGTGATTTGGGCACGATCGATGCAGATGGTTTTCTCTATATACGCGGACGGAGCAAGACGATGATTCTTTCTTCCAACGGACAGAATATTTATCCTGAAGAGATCGAGGATTTGCTTAATAACAAAATGTATGTTGCCGAATCGCTTGTCATCTCGCAAGGCGGAAAGCTTATGGCACTGATTTATCCTGATTGGGAACAAGTGGACAAAGATGGAATACAGCATTCCCAGATCGAATCGTTCATGCAGAAAAATATCGAAGAACTTAACAGCGAAGTTCCTCATTATTCTAAGATTTCGGGTTATCGTCTTTATCAGGAAGAATTTGAGAAGACTCCGAAGCGTAGTATCAAACGTTTTTTGTATCAGCCGACCGAAAATTAGTCGGCTTCTGATTCTTTTTTTGTACAGTCTTTTTTTAGACTGAATATGAAAGTTACGCCTTTTCCGAGAATACTCTCGGCCGTTATTTGTCCTTTATGGTAATTAATGGCATTCTTTACGATCGAAAGTCCCAGACCTGTTCCTCCAATCTTCCGGCTACGTCCTTTGTCGACGCGATAAAAGCGATCGAAAATGCGCTCCAGATGTTCCTTGGCAATGCCTACGCCATTATCCGAGAATTTAAAATAACAATAGTCTTCATCCTCTTTGAAACCATCTACTTCGATATGCGTGTTTTCGCCTGCATAAGCGATGGCGTTATCGAACAGATTACGGAAGATGGAGTAGAGAAGCGAATAATTTCCTTTGATTACCAGATTCTCTCTGATTTTCAGCGTTGAAGTTATTTTTTTGTCTTCCATCATTTGTGAGCACTCTTTTTCAATTTCAGTAAGCATTGTCGAGATGTTCACCTCTGCGACGTCAAATAATTCTGACGCCTCGTCCAGACGGTTCAGCACCGACATGTCTCTGAGCAGATAGGCCAGTCGCGTGCTTTGTGAATAGCAACGTTCCAGAAAGAACTGCCGTTTTGTGTCATCGAGATCTTTGTTATTCAGTATTGTTTCCAAATATCCCTGTATGCTGCTCACCGGTGTTTTTAGTTCGTGAGCAACGTTTTGTGTCAGTTGTCTTTTTAGCTTGCGTTGTTGGTGATAGAGCGTGATGATATTCTGTGAGATGTCGCCGAGTTCATCATTCGGAAAATGATAGTCATTGTCGGAGATGCGGTCGCTCTTAATATTGAGTGCAAAATCACGCAGACGTGCAATCGTTTGTCCGATACTAAATGTGAATCGCGAAAGGACAACAAAAAATATGAGCATCATGATCCCAATGAAATAGATGAAACGCGTGTCGATTGTAAGCGCTTTTTGTGTAAACAGCTCCCAAGGCAGTGCTGAACGATAGATATAATTGCCGATATTTGTAGCTACATAGTAATATTTTATTCCTGTCGTTTTTGATTTGCGCAAAGCGAATCCTTTTTGTTGCAGCCGCGCTTTTTTTACTTCTACACGATTATTATGGTTATTGAATTCGCTTGCATCGCTATTATCAAAAAGGACATTCCCCTGTGGGTCGATGATGGTGACCCGCAAGTCTTTCTGTGAGATATCGCTGATAAATAATTGTACTGAAGCAGCTATATCATTATTGTTCCTGCTGATAATACGATAAAGCTGGTGATTATAGTTATCCAGCATATTATTTAATTTTTCTTCGGCGAATTCATGTTCACGTTGATATTGGAAGAGCAGAAAACATGCAGTGAATCCGAGGAACATAGCAAAGATTGACCAGAATAGTCGCTGGCTGAAGGAAATTCTATATCTGTTCATAATATTAGTATTCAAAACAATAACCAAAACCTAGACGAGTAACGATATTTTTCCCATATCTCCCAATTTTCTTACGCAGCCGTGTGATGTTTACGTCGACCGTCCGGTCCAGCACATATACCTCATCTTTCCATATTCTCGACAGAATTTCTTCTCTTGTAAATACATCCCCTTTATTTTCCAGCAGAAGCTTCAATATTTCAAACTCTTTTTTTGTCAGCGCTACTTCTTTCCCATCCATTGTCGCCCTGATTCGCTTTATATCGAGCGCAAGCGTTTCGTAACAAAGGAGTTCGCTGTCCTGTTCGCTCTCTTTATCAGAGGTCCTGCGGAGCACGGCCTTGACGCGTGCAAGGACCTGCTTGATTGAAAATGGTTTTGAAATATAGTCGTCAGCACCTAAATTGAATCCCGTAAGCATATCGTTTTCGGTGTCTTTTGCCGTCAGAAAAATAATTGGAACACTTTCGGTGTCTTTGTTTTTACGTAGAATATTTGCCATCTTGAATCCGGATATTTCTCCCATCATCACATCCAGCATCAGGAGTTGAAACGACGGAATATCTTTTCGCAAAGCTTCTTCTGCGCTGTATGCTGTTTCAACCGTGTAACCTTCAGTTTCCAGATTGAATCTGAGAATTTCACAAATATCCTCTTCGTCATCAACAACAAGTATTTTAGGTGCCTCCATAAAATGTTTCAAGTTTGATATTACAAATATAATTATTTTTTACAAAAGTCGGATATAAATATTTCGCCAATATGAAATAGGTGTTACAATTGTGTTACGATTATCAGAGTTTATAAGCATATAAATAAGAAATGATTGGAGCGTTTTTTTATTATACTTAGTTGGTATATCTTAGGCTATTTGTGCTAAATAGGAGTGCATTGCCAGAATGGTATAAAATGATAAAATCATAATACAAATTAAATTTAGCGATAAATTTTGCTACTAATATGATTGTGATTTGCAAAAAACATTAACTTTGTGGCAAAAGATCATCGCCAACCGATGACTTTTTTTTAGTATCAGGAAACAATTAAATTTTGATATATAAAATGGATACGAAGATTCAGGAACTGACAGAGAAAATTTACAAAGAAGGAGTAGAAAAGGGAAATGAAGAAGCAGGACGAATCATCGCAAATGCTAATGTTAAGAAAGAAGCTATTCTGAACGATGCTAATGTAGAGGCGAAACGTATTATTGCTGCTGCTGAAAAGCAGGCCGCCGAACTGAAGAAGAACACGGAAGCCGAAATTAAACTTTTTGGATCGCAGTCGCTTGAAGCGTTGAAGAGCGAGGTAATGAATCTTATTACAGGTTCCATCGTGTCGACGAACGTGAAAGCCGTCGTCGCCGATAAGAATTTTATGCAGAAAATAATTCTCGAGTTGGTAAAGAATTGGGCCAAAGACGGCTCAGTCACTATCGAGAGCGCCGAGGCTGAATCATTGACTGCGTATTTTGAATCGAATGCAAAAGCTCTGCTCGATAACGGAGTCAAGATCGAAAAGGTGAATGGCAAGCCGACTTCGTTCACCATTCTTCCGGCCGACGGTTCGTATAAGGTGAACTTTGGTGAAGAAGAGTTTATCTCCTTTTTCAAAGAATTTTTGCGCCCTCGCTTAATAGATATGTTGTTCTGATTATGAGTAAATATTATTGTTTGGTTGCAGGGCTTCCGGATATTACTTTCGATGATAGTAAGCTGGCATATACGGTTGCCGGCTTTAGGGAAGAACTGAATGGTGTTTTGACAACGGCCGACAAGAAACTGTTCGACCTCTTTTTTTTTAAGTTCGATAACAAAAACCTGATTGCGTTTCTCAGGGGATCGAAAGCGGAACGGGATTCTCAGGGAAGTATTACGGACGAAGAGTTTGATGCTATCTATAAGGCATTAAATAATGAAGAAAAGTTGCCGAAAAATAAGCATGTACCTGCGTATATGGTGGATTTTTTGAAAACTTATGTTGACAGTGAGAAAAGCGAGGCTGTCAGAGATGTGCTTTGGGAAGATTGTTTGGCAGGATATTACTATCAGTATGCCATGAAATGCAGGAATAAATTCGTTGCAAGATGGTTTGAACTGAATCTGAACATCAACAACCTGCTTATCGTTATGACGTGCAGGAAGTATGGTCTGGATAAGGCACAATATATTGTAGGCAATAATGAGGTAGCCGAGTTACTGCGTTCGTCGAACGCCCGCGATTTCGGACTAAGTGACGAATACGAATATTTGGCTGCGGTACAACATTTGGCCGATGAAACGGATTTGATGATCCGCGAAAGAAAAATCGACGCGCTGAAATGGCAATGGCTTGACGATCAGACGTTCTACGTTCCATTTGACATCACAAGTCTTTTTGCTTACCTTTTGAAGCTCGAAATGATTGAGAGATGGCTGACACTTGACAAGGCTGCCGGTGAAAAGTCGTTTCGTGAGATTGTGGGCATGATGAAGACGGGAAGCCGAAATGCTTTGGATGAGTTTAGAAAAAATAATGATAAATAATATTATATGGCTACAAAAGGTATTGTAAAGGGAATCGTCTCTAATTTGGTTACAGTGGAGGTTGAAGGGCCGGTTTCTCAGAATGAGATCTGTTACATTTCTGTCGGTGGCGTAAAGCTGATGTCGGAAGTAATTAAGGTAATAGGTAAGAACGCCTTTGTACAAGTGTTCGAAAGTACACGTGGAATGAAGGTGGGCGATGAGGCTGAATTTGCCGGTCACATGTTGGAAGTAACATTAGGACCGGGTATGTTGTCGCGCAATTACGATGGCTTGCAGAACGACCTCGATAAGATGGATGGCGTGTTCTTGCGTCGCGGACAATATACATTTCCATTGAATAACGATAAACTGTGGAATTTTAAGCCGTTGGCAAAAGTAGGTGACAAGGTCGTTGCAGGCGACTGGCTGGGCGAAGTAGAAGAAAATCTGAAGCCACATAAGATCATGGTGCCTTTTGTGTTTGAAGGAATTTACACCGTTAAAAAAATAGTTGATGCCGGTAATTATACTATAAATGAGGTTGTGGCTGTCCTGATTGACGAGAGCGGCAAGGATGTTGATGTGACTATGGTGCAAAAATGGCCTGTTAAGCGTCCTATTACTTGCTACAGAGAAAAACCCCGTCCATTCAAACTGCTGGAAACGGGCGTCCGTACTATTGATACGGTGAACCCGATCGTTGAAGGCGGAACAGGATTCATTCCGGGCCCGTTTGGTACAGGAAAGACGGTGCTGCAGCATGCTATTTCAAAACAGGCTGAGGCTGATATCGTGGTGATCGCTGCTTGTGGCGAACGTGCGAATGAGGTTGTAGAGGTGTTTACTGAATTCCCTGAACTGATAGATCCGCACACAGGACGAAAGTTGATGGAACGTACGATTATCATCGCAAATACATCAAATATGCCTGTAGCTGCGCGTGAAGCATCAGTCTATACGGCGATGACGATATCCGAGTATTACAGAAGTATGGGGCTGAAGGTCTTATTGATGGCCGATTCCACTTCGCGCTGGGCCCAGGCGTTGCGTGAGATGTCGAACCGTCTGGAGGAACTTCCCGGGCCGGATGCTTTCCCTATGGATTTGTCGGCAATCATTTCAAACTTCTATGCACGGGCAGGATATGTGATCCTGAACAACGGAAAGACGGGTTCGGTAACGTTTATCGGTACGGTTTCACCCGCTGGTGGAAACTTGAAGGAACCTGTGACGGAGAATACGAAGAAGGTTGCACGTTGTTTCTATGCTTTGGAACAGGAACGTGCTGACCGTAAACGTTATCCGGCGGTCAATCCGATAGAAAGTTATTCGAAATATCTGGAATATCCGGAGTTTCAACAATATATCTCTGAAAAGATCTCTCCGAAATGGCTCGACAGTGTAAATGAGATAAAAACGCGTATGCTGCGAGGAAAGGAAATCTCGGAGCAGATAAATATTTTGGGCGACGATGGTGTGCCGGTCGATTACCACGTGACGTTTTGGAAATCCGAACTGATCGACTTTGTTATTCTTCAGCAAGATGCATTTGATGTCGTCGATGCCGTTTGCCCGTTGGAACGACAGGAATATATGATGGATATGGTCGTAAGTATATGCCATTCAGAATTTAAGTTTGATACGTTCCTTGAAGTTATGGATTATTTTAAGAAGATGATCAATATTCTTAAACAGATGAACTATACCAAGTTTAACAGTAAGGAATTTAATGAGTTTGACGCGCAGTGTAAGCAAATGTTGAGTGAGAAAATCGAAAAGTGATAATTATGAAGGCATTTCAAAAGATATTTACAAAGATTACCCAGATTACAAAAGCGACCTGTTCGCTGAAGGCAACAGGGGTAGGGTATGACGAATTGGCTTCCGTTGACGGAAAGCTGGCTCAGGTGGTGAAGATTATGGGCGACGAAGTAACGTTGCAGGTGTTCTCTGGTACGGAAGGTGTCCGCACCAACGCCGAAGTGGTGTTTATGGGAAAAGCGCCTTCACTGAAGGTCGGTGACCAGTTGGCCGGACGTTTTTTCAATGCTTATGGCGAACCCATTGACGGCGGACCAATGCCTGAGGGCGAAGATGTGGAGATAGGCGGTCCTTCGGTAAACCCTGTTCGTCGTAAACAGCCATCGGAGCTTATTGCTACCGGTATTGCCGGTATCGACTTGAACAACACGCTGGTAACCGGGCAGAAAATTCCGTTCTTTGCCGATCCGGATCAACCGTTCAATCAGGTTATGGCACTGGTAGCGCTGCGTGCCCAGTCCGACAAGATTATTCTTGGCGGTATGGGATTGTCGAATGATGACTATTTATTCTTCAAAAATGCATTTAGTAATGCGGGGGCGCTCGACCGTATTGTGAGTTTCATCAATACGACGGAGGATCCTTCGGTAGAACGTATCCTGATTCCGGACATGGCGCTTTGTGCAGCCGAATATTTTGCAGTAAAGAAGAACGAGAAGGTTCTGGTACTCTTAACTGATATGACCAACTACGCTGATGCATTGGCTATCGTGTCGAACCGTATGGATCAGATTCCTTCGAAGGATTCGATGCCGGGTTCACTTTATTCGGATTTGGCAAAGATTTATGAAAAAGCCGTTCAGTTTCCTGAAGGCGGTTCAATAACGATCATTGCGGTAACGACGTTGTCAGGCGGAGATATTACACATGCTGTTCCTGATAATACAGGATATATCACGGAAGGACAGTTATATCTGCGTAAGGATAGTGATATCGGCAAGGTTATCGTCGATCCGTTCCGCAGTTTGTCGCGTCTGAAACAGAATGTTACCGGGAAAAAGACACGCGAAGATCATCCGCAGGTGATGAATGCCGCTGTTCGTTTGTATGCTGATGCAGCCAATGCGAAGACGAAGCTTGAAAATGGTTTTGATTTGACCGACTACGATAACCGTACACTGGCGTTTGCTAAAGATTATTCGGAAAAACTGTTGGCTATCGACGTCAATCTGAACACGACGGAGATGCTCGATGTGGCTTGGAATTTGTTAGCTAAATATTTCCAACCGGCCGAAGTTAATATCAAGCAGGCTTTGGTTGATAAATATTGGAAAAAGGATTAGTGGCTTATGGCAATAAAGTTTCAATATAATAAAACTTCGCTTCAGCAGCTGGAGAAACAGTTGAAGATGCGTGAACGTTCGCTCCCTACAATTAAAAGCAAGGAGAGCGCGCTTCGACTCGAAGTGAAGCACACGCGCGACGAGGTGAACAGGTTGGAACTTCAATTGGAAAAGGAGATTCAGAGCTATCAGGATATGGTGGCGCTGTGGAACGAATTCAAACCTGAACTCATTGCCGTGAAAGATGTCTCTCTTTCGACAAAAAAGATTGCAGGTGTGATTGTTCCGGTTCTGGACGTTATTAAGTTTGATATCGGACACTACAGTCTCTTTAATGCTCCGGCATGGTTTGCCGATGGTATCGATTTGCTCAAAAAATTGGCACATATCGGTATTGAAGCTGAATTTTCGGAGATGAAATTGGAGTTACTTGAACATGCCAGGAAGAAGACGACTCAGAAAGTGAATCTTTTTGAGAAGGTACAGATTCCGGGATATAAGGATGCGATCAGGAAAGTGAAACGGTTCATGGAAGACGAAGAGAGTCTTTCAAAATCGTCGCAGAAGATCATGCGGGCAAATCAGGAAAAGAAAAATACTCAAGAAATGATAAAGGAGGCTGAGCTATGATAGTAAAGATGAGTAAGTATGCTTTTCTGGTGTTCCACAAGGAATATGACAGTTTCCTTAATACGTTGCGCGATCTGGGAGTGGTGCATGTTAAGCAGTTTAATTCGGTACTCGATAACGCTTCGCTGCAGACCTTACTGGCCGATCGTAAACGTATCGATCAGACGCTCCGATTTTGCAAACGTTCGATTGCTAATAACAAGGACGTAAAAGTGTCCGAGGCAAGACGGCTCACCAAAGAAGAAGGCCTGAAGCTTGTAGACAAACTGGATATATTGTTGGAGAAAGAGGCGCAGTTGCGTACAATGCAGACCTCATTGGAAAAAGATATCGCATACATGGATATTTGGGGCGATTTCAGCTACGAATATATTAACCGGTTGCGTAAATCCGGACTGGAGGTGACGTTTTTTACCTGTCCGACGGCCAAGTATGAGCCGAAATGGGGGGAAGAATACCATGCGTTTCTGGTCAATTCGTTTCAATCGGTTTCGTATTTTGTAACAGTTACCAAGAAAGGTGTACCTATTGAAATTGATGCCGATCGTCCGAAGATGCCGCCCAAGAGCCAGCCTGAACTGAATAAGGCTTATCTTGAAATACAGAAGGACCTTAAAAACGTTATTGAAGAGCAGAAAGTGTATGCTGCAGAGCAATACCAGACGTTGATCGAGGTGGATAAAACGATTCAGAACGAGTTCAACATGTCGAACACCATTTATCAGACAGATACGGAGGCTGATGATAAGTTAATGCTTTTGGAAGGGTTTCTGCCTACAGAGGATGTTCAGAAGATGGAGGATGTTTTGAATAAAGGGGATTACTATTATATGCCGTTGGATATAGCCGAGGGTGAGAAAGTGCCTATCAAGTTGCACAACAACCGTTTTACACGCGTTTATGAACCTATCACGCGGATGTTCTCGCTTCCGAATTATGCCGAGTTCGATCCTACACCGTTTTTCGCACCATTCTTCATGTTGTTTTTCGGATTATGTTTTGGCGATGGCGGATACGGATTGCTGGTGGTCATAGCATGTACATTATTGAAACGGAAAGCAAAGGAAACGACTAAGCCTGTATTTGAATTGTTTCAGTGGCTGGGTTTGGCTGCGATCATTGTGGGTACACTTACAGGTTCGTTCTTTGGCATAGCTCTGGTAGATGTTCCGGCTTTCAAATCAGTAAAAAGTTATTTTTTAACGAGCGACAATCTGATGACACTGTCAATAGTGATTGGTTTGGTTCAGATCATCTTTGGAAAAACTGTAGCTGCGCTGAAGATCATGTCCGAACGCGGAAGCAAGTATGGTGTGGCACCAATGGCTTGGGTGTTCGTCATCATTTCACTCTGTGTGGCTCTAGGTCTTCCGGTATTGAAAATTCAGCTTCCGGAAATGGTGAAGAACATCTGCTATGGCATTGCAGCTTTGGGCTTGCTGATAGCCTTCTTCTATAATATTCCGGGTAAGAACATCTTTCTCAATTTCGGCAACGGACTGTGGACCGCTTATGGAATGGCTTCCGGATTACTGGGCGACACGCTGTCGTATATTCGTTTGTTTGCCATCGGCCTGACAGGGTCGATCCTGGGCGGTGTGTTTAACACGCTGGCTATTGATATGACGTCGAGTCTGAATATTCTACTGCGTATCCCCTGTATGCTGTTGATTCTGGCCGCAGGGCATACCATCAATTTTGGTCTGTGCACGATCAGTTCGCTGGTTCATCCGCTGCGTTTGATATTCGTGGAGTATTATAAGAATGCCGATTTTGAAGGCGGAGGCAAAGAATATTTGCCATTCAAGAAAGCGTAAAAAGATTTTTATATCACAATAAAATAGAATAATAACAAAAATATAAATTAAAACAATTTCATTATGGAACCGATTTTATTAGCTTATTTGGGTATTGCATTGATGACAGGTCTTGCTTTCATCGGCAGTAGTTATGGTGTTACAATCTGTGGTAAGACAACCATAGGTGCAATGAAAAAGAATCCGGATGCGCTGGGTACTTACATTGCATTGAGTGCGTTGCCTTCTTCGCAGGGTTTGTATGGTTTTGTGGGATATTTTATGATGCAGAAATTCTTGGTAGCGAACATTTCCATGTTGTCGGCAACCGCTGTTTTCGGTGGAGGTTTGGTTTTAGGATTCGTCGGATTTTTCTCTGCCATTCGTCAGGCTGAAGTTTGCGCCGATGGTATCGTTGGTATCGGTGCAGGTCATAATGTATTCGGTGTGACTATGGTTGAGGCCGTATTCCCTGAATTATATGCTATCCTTTCACTTTTGGTTGTCATTTTAATTGGCGGCACATTACCTGTTGCCTGAATTTTAAATAGGCGAGGCTGTATCAGGTACATTTCTGGTGCAGCCTCATTTTATATTTAATCAGATGAAGAACACTTTTAAATCGTTATTGTCGTTATGCCTGTTGTGCGGCTCTGCTTCAATATTCGGACAAACGAATAGTACAGAAACGGCTAATTATACTTTGGCACAAAGATTCACCAAAGATAAATTGACCAATATGTTGTTTACAACGATGGTTGATCCGCACTGGTTTCAAAAAGGAAATTGTTTCTGGTACGAATATAAGACGAGCAAAGGCGACGACTGGTTCGTTGTCGATCCTGCTGCAGGAACGAAGCGTCCGCTATTTGATCTGGATGCTATTGCAGCACAGATCACGGAGATCGTAAAAGATCCGTTTACGGCTCAGCATCTTCCAATAGAGAAACTGGAGACGGAAAGCGACGGACGAACATTTACGTTTCAAATAACTTCGTCGCAGGAGGCTAAAAAAGATACAACACTCAAAAAAGATGAAGATGCGAACAAAAAGGAGGTATTCTATTTTTCTTATGATTATCTGTCGCGTAAACTGACGTGGCTCAAGGATAAAAAGAAAGACACGAAATATCCTGACTGGGCTTCATTTTCGCCTGATGGAAAAACGGTGGTGTATGCTAAAGATTTGAATCTTTACAGAATGACGCGTGCCGACTATGAGAAACTGAAGGAAAATGAAAAAGACAGTACGGTGACCGATACGCAGTTGACTACCTTCGGTGTAAAGAGTTTTGGGTTTGGCGAACCTGAAAATTTACTGAATACAGACACACTTTTGAATGGTAAGCGCAGACCGGTGTATGGTATTGTGTGGTCGCCCGACTCGCGTTATTTTGCTGTTACAATTGATGACAGCCGGACCGTTAAAGAATTGTGGGTGATTCATTCGATGGCTTCTCCAAGACCGACGCTCGAGACTTACAAGTATCAGATGCCGGGCGAAATGGAAGCGCCTATAGAACATCTGTACATGTTTGACATGTCTAACAACAGCTGTAAGGAAATTCAGACTTCGGCATTCAAAGATCAGACGATAGGACTGGGTTATAAACCCATGTTGCAGAGTCAGCGTGATAAGAAAGAACAGGCTTATGTATGGTTGGGTGATAATAGTCGAATTTTTGTTACAAGACAAAGCCGTGATCTTCATCGTATAGATATCTGTTCGTATACGATCGGGCAGGATTCGATCGTTCCTATTATCAAAGAACGCATGAATACCTATCAGGAGATTCGTCCGTTGGCGCTTATCCATGGAGGAAAAGAGCTTATTCAATGGAGCGAACGCGACGGGTGGGCGCATCTGTATTTGTATGATGACAAGGGAACGTTGAAGAACCGCATCACTTCCGGTCCATGGCATGTGGGTCAGATTATCAAAGTGGACGAAGCAAAACGTGTGGTCTACTTTCTGGCCAATGGAAAAAACCCTGATGAGAATCCGTATTACGAACATCTGTATCGTGCCAACCTCGATGGAACCGGACTGCAGCAGCTTTCGACCGGCGATTATTTTCATGATGTACATATTGATGATAATGCACAGTTCATCGTGAGCAACTATTCGAGGGTGAATACTATTCCGCAAACGGATCTGATCGATAATATGGGACGTAAGGTAATGCCTTTGGAGACAAGTGATTTTTCGCAATTGCTGCTTGCCGGATATAAGTTTCCGGAACCGTTCAAAGTGAAAGCTTCCGATGGGGTGACCGATTTGTATGGCGTGATGTATAAGCCTTTTGATTTTGATTCGACGAAGGTGTATCCGATAATCGACTATGTATATCCGGGTCCGCAGGTTGAAGCCACTTCATATCCTTTCAGGAAGATGAATGTGCGGACCGACAGGTTGGCACAGGCCGGATTCATTGTGATCACGGTAGGCAACAGAGGCGGACATCCGAGTCGTTCTAAATGGTATCATAATTATGGTTACGGTAATCTGCGCGATTACGGATTGGCAGATCAGAAGAATGCAATCATACAACTGGCCGATCGTTATAAATTCATTGATATCAACCGTGTAGGTATTCACGGACATTCGGGAGGCGGATTCATGTCGACAGCAGCGATCTTGCAATACCCGGACTTCTTCAAAGTAGCGGTGTCTTGTTCAGGCAACCATGACAATAGTATTTATAATCGTTGGTGGAGCGAGACGCATCATGGTGTGAAAGAAGTAGTTTCCGAGAAAGGTGATACAACCTTTCAATATAATATTCGCACGAATGAAGAGATTGCTAAGCAACTAAAGGGAAATCTGTTGCTTGTACACGGCGATATTGATGAAAATGTTCATCCGGGCAATACGTTGCGTGTGGCCAGTGCGCTTGTTAAGGCTAATAAACGCTTTGATATGCTTATCTTGCCGGAGCAGCGTCACGGGTACGGTGATATGGACGAATATTTTTATTGGAGACTGGTGGATTATTTCTCACTTCACCTCCTTGGCAAACAGGATGTATCCGTTGATATCCCGAACCGATAGGAATCTGTGAGCAATTGGAAAATTGTTTTTTAGTTTTGTTCGATTAATTAATACAAATATGTGAAAAATGTTTAAAGCCATCGTCCGATTTTCCATACGCAAGAAACTGTTTGTTGGATTAACAGTCTTGTTTCTGCTAATTGGCGGAATATATGCGATGTTGACACTGCCTATTGATGCAGTGCCGGATATTACTAATAATCAGGTGCAAATCGTTACTGTTTCGCCAACATTGGCGCCGCAGGAGGTAGAGCAGCTGATTACGATGCCAATTGAAATCGCTATGCGGAATATTATGAACGTTAAGGAGATTCGTTCGGTTTCTCGTTTTGGACTTTCGCTGGTGACTGTTGTTTTCAAAGATAATGTGCCTACACTGGATGCCAGGCAATTAATAAATGAACAGATTCAGGCGGTTTCGGGAGAAATCCCTGTGGAACTTGGGACGCCGGAGATGATGCCGATCACTACCGGTTTGGGAGAGATTTATCAGTATGTACTTAAGGTTGCACCCGGCTATGAGAAGAAATATGATGCAATGGAGTTGCGCACAATACAGGACTGGCTGGTGAAGCGACAGTTGTCAGGTATTCCGGGCATTGTTGAGATCAATAGTTTCGGTGGTTATTTGAAACAATATGAGGTGGCTGTAGATCCGGATGCTCTCTATTCGCTGGATATAACGATAGGCGATGTGTATGATGCCTTAAGCAAGAATAATCAGAATACAGGTGGCAGTTATATTGAAAAGATAAACAAAGCTTATTATATTCGCTCGGAAGGGATGATTTCCGGTACTAAGGATATCGAACGTATTGTCATCACAAATAGAGGCGGTATTCCGATACACGTGAGCGATGTAGGCGTTGTACGTCTCGGATCGGCTAAACGTTTCGGAGCAATGACAATGGATGGCAAGGGTGAGTGTGTCGGAGGTATAGCCATGATGTTGAAAGGAGCTAATGCCAATGTGGTAACGAAGGAACTCGAGTCGCGTGTGGCTAAAGTGCAGAAGATGCTCCCGGAAGGAATAAGTGTCGAACCTTATTTGAATCGTTCGGAATTGGTTAGTCGTAATATTTCTACCGTTATACGCAATTTGATTGAAGGTGCAATCATTGTATTTTTGGTTTTGATTGTGTTTCTGGGAAATGTAAGGGCCGGTCTGATTGTGGCTTCGGTGATTCCGCTGGCGATGTTGTTTGCCTTCATATTGATGCATTTGTTTGGTGTTACGGCAAATTTGATGAGTTTGGGTGCGATCGACTTCGGTATTGTGGTTGATGGTTCGATTGTGATCTTGGAAGGAATATTGTCGCATATATATATGCGGCGAGTGTCTCGTAAGTTGACATCTAAGGAAATGGATGATCAGGTGGAAGAAGGTGCAGACGCTGTTGTACGCAGTGCTACCTTTGCCGTGCTGATCATATTGATTGTGTTTTGTCCGATTCTGGTGTTGGGAGGTATTGAAGGAAAATACTTTACGCCGATGGCCAAAACTCTGGTATTCTGTATTATTGGTGCATTGTTGTTGTCGTTGACATATGTACCAATGATGGCATCGTTATTTTTGAAACGTTCGATTAGCGAGAAGGAGACATTTGCCGACAAGTTCTTTAGAAAGCTTAATGTGATTTATAAGAGATGTCTTGATTTTTGTCTCCGACAGATGGCCGGTACGGTGATTGTTGCTTTTACTTGTCTGGCAGCTTCTATGTTTCTCTTTACAAAATTGGGGGCGGAGTTTATCCCGACGATGGATGAAGGCGATTTTGCTATGCAGATGACACTTCCGGCAGGCAGTTCGCTTACAAGAAGTATAGAACTGTCTCGGCAGGCAGAAAAAATACTGATGGATAAGTTCCCGGAAATAAAGCATGTCGTTGCAAAGATTGGTACGGCAGAAGTGCCGACTGACCCGATGGCTGTGGAGGATGCCGATGTGATGATTGTTATGAAGCCGTTTAAGGAATGGACTTCGGCTGCGAGTCGTGCTGAGATGGTAGAGAAAATGAAGGCGGCATTAGATCCTATTAAAGGGGCCGAGTTTAACTTTAGTCAGCCTATACAGTTGCGCTTTAATGAGTTGATGACTGGAGCAAAAGCCGATATAGCGGTAAAACTTTATGGTGAAGATACGCATGAATTGTATGAAAAGGCAAAAGAGGTATCGACTTATATTAAAAAGGTGCCGGGAGCTTCGGATGTGATTGTGGAGCAAACAATGGGACTTCCGCAGTTGGTAGTTAAATACGATCGTGCAAAGATTTCACAGTATGGAATGAATATAGCTGAGTTGAATACAATTATTCGCACGGCTTATGCAGGCGAAACGGCTGGTGTGGTTTTTGAAAACGAACGCCGTTTTGATCTGGTTCTCAGACTCGATAAAGAAAAGGTGTCTGATTTGAATTTGGACAAATTGTTTGTACGTACGGGCGATGATATGCAGATTCCGGTCAGCGAAGTGGCAACAATCAGTCTAGTGAACGGTCCGCTACAAATAAACAGAGATGAAACGAAGCGTCGAATAGTGATAGGTGTAAATGTTCGTAATGCCGATATACAGAAGGTTGTAAAGAATATTCAAACAACTTTGGATAAAAATGTAAAGTTGAAGCCGGGATACTATTTTGAATATGGCGGTCAGTTTGAAAATTTGCAGAGCGCAATCAATACTTTGTCTATTGTTATTCCTGTTGCTTTAATGTTGATATTATTATTGCTGTTTTTTGCATTTAAAAGCATCACATATACCTTGGTGGTATTTTCTACAGTTCCTCTTTCGCTTATTGGTGGTGTATTAGCGCTATGGCTGCGAGGTTTGCCTTTTAGTATTTCGGCTGGCGTCGGATTTATAGCACTTTTTGGTGTGGCGGTGTTGAATGGTATTTTGATGATCAACCATTTTAATGACATTCGTAAACAAACAAAATATAAGATGACGACAGATAAGATTATTGGTTCAGGTTGCCCGCATCTTTTACGACCTGTATTTCTGACAGGTTTGGTCGCTTCATTAGGTTTTGTCCCAATGGCGATAGCAAAATCGGCCGGGGCTGAAGTACAGCGTCCGTTAGCAACGGTGGTGATAGGAGGACTTATTGTTTCGACGATATTTACACTGATTGTCATTCCTGTGTTTTATCGTATCGTTAATGTTTTTCCATTCTGGTGGCGGAAGATGCTGAAGAAAAGTCATAGTGCAAACTTGCCTGTTATTATTGGTGTAATGTTGTTTATTTCGGGCGTTAGTTACGGACAGGAGGTCGTGCAGTCGGAACCGACGAAAGTAACACTGGATGAAGCTATTGCTATGGCGTTACAGAATAGTCCGAGAATGAAAACTTCGGCCATGTCGATAGAGAAGGCGCGTACTGCTAAGGGTGAAGTTTTTGAGATTGCTCCAACAGCTGTAAGTGTTTCGTGGGGGCAATTGAATGGCTCCTATAGAAGCGATTATCAAATGGATGTGAATCAATCTCTAGGTTCATTACTGACTCCTTATTACAAGAATGCTTTGGTCAATAAACAAGTAGTTACCAGTGAACTATATCGCGAACTGGTCAAGAAGGAAACTATAGCCGAAGTGAAGCGTGCGTGGGCTTACTATTTGTATGCCTATCGGTTGCATTCGCTCTACTCGGAGCAAAATGATCTGGCAGATCGCTTGCAGAAAGCCGGAAAGCTGCGCTATGAACAGGGTGATATTTCTTTGCTCGAACGGAACATGACGGCAACACTGGCCGCTGATCTGCGTTCGCGACTGATTCAATCCGAGCAGGATCTGAATATGGCCGGCCGCCGTTTTGCATGGGTCAGCTGTTCCGGTCGTCCGATCATACCGGTGGATACGGCGATTATCATGTATCCGGTTATTGAAGAGGCAAATGTGGCAGCTTCGGTCTATCAGAATTATTATGGAAGTCTTGTCGCTGAAAAGAAAGCACAGTATAAAGTTGAACAGAGTCGTTATTTCCCTGAATTATCAGTTGGATATAAACATCAGAAGATAGCTCCGCTGACCGGGCTTAATTCCTGGATGGTAGGTGTTTCTTTTCCGCTCTTTTTTACTCCTCAGGCAAGTCGTGTGAAGCAGGCACGTATAGATAGTCGTATAGCTCAAACAGAAGCTGATATGAATGTTTTGACGTTAAATTTTAAGATTTCCGAATTACATCAAACATTGAAGAAACAGCTGGAGAGCATCCGTTATTATACAACAGGTGCGATTCCGGAAGCTGATGCACTTTTGAAGAGTGCACTTGTCGAGTTTAGAGAAAGTGAAACGGATATTACGCAGTTTGTGCAGAGTATCAATTCTGCGCGTGATATTTATAAGGGATATATTGAGGCCGTATATAATTATAATATAGCTGCTTTAGAGTTGGATTTATATAGCACAGAAAAATAAGTTGGATATGAATAGTAATATGAATCTTTTAGGTCGACAAGTCAGGATAAAAAAAGTTTTGATTCCTTGTTTCGTTTTATTGTTGATCGGCTGCAGCCAGTCGAGAACGGCAGATAATGCTGTTTCTGTGGAGCCGGATACAACAAAGAAGGTCGTTACTGTTGACACAACAAAGCAGGATACGATGAAAGTAGATGCTATGACGTCGGCTACGGCAATGCCGAACCATTCGTCGTTCAATGGCATTCTGATGGTGCCTCCACAACGTTTTGCTACGGTGACTCTGACTATGGGAGGAAAAATTCATTCTGTAAATGTGTTGTCGGGAAGCTATGTGAAAAAAGGTGTATTGCTCGCTACGTTAGAGAATCCGGAATTTGTCTCATTGCAGCAAAACTATCTGGAAGCACATGCTCAGGCCGAATATCTGGAAGCCGAATTTCGTCGTCAGCAGAGATTAAGTACGGAAGAAGCTGCTTCTCAGAAACGTTTTCAGCAGAGTAAGGCTGATTATCTGTCGATGAAGAGTCGATTGGAAGCTACGTCTGCTCAGCTGACATTATTGGGCATTATCCCTCAAAGCTTGTTGAATGGAGGCATTCGTATTTACCTTGAAGTAAAAGCGCCCTTGGATGGATATGTAGCAGCGTTGAATGTGAATCTGGGTAAATATATCAGTGCAGGACAGCCTTTGTGTGAAGTGATCAATAAGGGTGAAACCTTGTTACGTATGACTGCTTATGAAAAGGATCTGAAAGATCTGTTGCCTGGAAGACACGTTCAGTTTCGTGTGAATGGTATGGGAACACAAACTTTTCATGCAACGCTCATTTCTGTAGGGCAGGAGGTCGATAAAACGAATCGGTCGATTGAGGTTTATGCCCGCGTGAAAGAAAGCAATCCGCGATTCCGTCCCGGAATGTACATATCTGCACGCGTAGAAAAATAAAGCGTGCAGATATACATTCGAGAGCATGGCAACTGAAATGTCAGCCGCCTATAATTGTTTCCAGACCGTGTGCAGCAAAAATTTCCTGACAATGTTGTACCTGTTCGTCCGAAGGCGCAGCAAAAGAATAGTGATTGGGGTTATATACTGTTCCTAATTTTTCATGTTTCCCCATTCCGATCTCATGATAAAGAAGCAGGTTCACCGTTTTTCTTTCCCAGGGCAGCGAAGCTAGAAACTCCGCCGAGCGGGTGATATTTTCATCGTCGGCATTGACTCCTTCGATGAGAGGAATACGAATCTGAAAATCATGACCGGCCTTGGCAATCATCTCCAGATTTGAAAGAATAAGTTCATTGGGGACGCCGCAGAAAAATTTATGTTTGGCCGAATCCATCTGCTTGAGGTCAACGAGAAAAAGCTCGCAGTTCTCCATGACTTCCCTGACTATTTCAGGACGCGCGTAGAGTGTTGTATCTACTGCACGATGAATGTCTTCCTTTCCACAACGTTTCAACATCTCAAGCAGATCTTGAGGATGCATCAGCGGTTCGCCGCCACAGAATGTGACGCCGCCTTCCGAACGATCCATTACGGCTGTTTCCTTCAGAATCTGCTCCATCAACTGGTCGTAAGTGTAATCTGTCCCGGAAATCTCCATGGCCAATGTCGGGCAAACTTCTGCACATGTTCCGCAAAGAACGCATTTTGTCTTGTCGGTGACAATTCCATCCGGCGTGAGCGTGAGCGCCTGATTAGGACAGCTCTTAACGCAAGTCTGACAACCGATGCATTTTTTCTTTGTGTAGAGTTTTACTTTTTTCGGAGATATTCCTTCCGGATTATGACACCATACGCAGGAAAGAGGGCAACCTTTCATGAAGAGGGTTGTCCGGATACCCGGTCCGTCATTGATAGCGTATCTTTTTATATCAAATATAAGCATGATAATTTCTTAAAATATAATCGGCAATTGATACAGAATGCTTATTCCTTACTGTAATCAACTGTCGATTATCTATTATTTAGAACGTCTCCTGTTCTGTACGGGCAATAATATCAGCCTGAAGATCGGAGTTCATATCGTTAAAATAGTCACTATAGCCAGCTACGCGTACCAGCAGATCCCGATAATCTTCAGGGCATTTCTGCGCTGCATAAAGTGTTTCTGTATCTACAATGTTGAACTGGATATGATGTCCACCCAAAGCAAAATAGGTCCGGATCAGTGAAGACAGTTTGGCTATATCTTCTTCGCGTTTCAACAAACTTGGCAAGAAGCGCTGGTTCAACAGTGTACCGCCGCTCTTTATCTGATCAAGTTTGCCCAACGATTTGATGACGGCCGACGGTCCGTGAGTATCTGCACCCTGTGACGGAGAGGTACCGTCAGAGATAGCTTTTTCAGCCAGACGTCCGTTTGGTGTGGCATTCATCACTTTGCCGAAATAGACATGGCAGGTGGTTGAAAGCATATTTAAGTGGAAGCATTCGCCTTTCGTATTGGGTTTACCTTCGATGGCATCATATAAATCGTTGTATACTTTGACTGCAATAGTATCGGCATACGGATCATCATTTCCAAAGAACGGCGTGCGGTTCAGAATAGTCTGACGCATCGTCTCCGAACCTTTGAAATTGTTATCCAGCGCTTTCATCATTTCATCCATCGTGTAGCGTTTTTCTTCAAAGATATGTTTCTTCAGCGAAGAGAGACTATCCGTGATGGTTCCCAGACCCGTACATTGGATGTAGTTTGTATTATAGCGCGGTCCGCAGTTGTAATAGTCGCGTCCTTTAGCAATACAGTCGTCGATAAACAGCGACAAGAACGTTGCAGGCGCGTATTTAGCGAACATGCGGTCGATATAGTTGCTGACGCGAATCTTCATGTCAACAAAGTAATGCAGCTGTTTCATGAATGCCGCATAGAGCTCGTCGTATGAACCGAAGTTTCTCGGATCACCCGTTTCGAGTCCGACCTTGCGACCGGATACCGGATCGATCCCGTTGTGAAGTGTCACTTCCAAAATCTTCGGAACATTCAGATAGCCTGTCAAAACATAAGCTTCTTTGCCAAAAGCGCCTACTTCTATGCAACCGCTGCATCCGCCTTCGCGCGCATCGGGAAGCGCTTTGCCTTGACGCATAAGTTCCTGAACATAAACATCCGGATTGAATACGGATGGATATCCGTGACCCTGACGAATGACCTTACAGCCGGCGCGCAGAAAACGTTCCGGAGTACATGCGCTGATATGTATTGCGCTACCCGGTTGCAGAATATGTAATTCTTCGATCGTCTCGAGCATGATGTAAGATACTTCGCTTACACCGTCGCTGCCATCGGTTTTTATGCCACCGATATTCAGGTTCGTGAAATCGTTGTATGTTCCGCTTTCCTTCGCTGTAATACCTACTTTGGGAGGAGCTGTATGATTATTGACTTTGATAAAGAAGCACGACATCAACTCTTTAGCTTCTTCACGGGTAAGCGTGCCTTCTTTGATGCCCTTTTCATAGAACGGAGCAAGATGCTGATCGAAATGTCCCGGGTTCATGGCATCCCAGCCATTCAGTTCGGTGATTGTTCCCAGATGAACAAACCAGTACATCTGTATGGCTTCCCAGTAATCGCGCGGAGCATGAGCAGGTACCCAACGGCAAACCTCGGCAATACGCTTCAGTTCGGCCTTGCGTTTTGGATCCGTTTCAGTGAGCGACATCTCGTCAGCCAGGTCGGCATGGCGTTCTGCAAACACGATTGCGGCGTCGCAGGAGATGGCCATTGCGGTCAGTTCTTCCTGTTTGTCGGTCGCTTCAGGATCATTCATGAAATCGAGGCTGTCAATATGTTTCTGGATTTTTTCCTTCAAATCCAGCATGCCGTATTTATACACTTTGCTATCCAGTGCGGTATGCCCCGGAGCACGCTGTTCCATGAATTCGGTGAACATCCCGACTTCGTAAGCGTCTTTCCATTCCTGCGGAACATGGCTGAAGATGCGTTCGCGCTGCGTGCGTCCATTCCAGTATGGAATCACTTCGCGTTCATAGGTGTCGATATCTTCCTGACTGATGGTGTAGCGTTGCAATTCGCGTGTATTTAACACATGCAAATCTTCTGTGCTGTGGCAGGTCAGTTCCGGAAATGTGGGTACACATTTGGGTTTCGGTCCGCGTTCGCCGACAATCAGTTCGTCTTTGCCGATATAGATTGTTTTCTTTTTGCAAATTTCCAGGAAGTTCATAGCCCGAAGAATAGGAATAGGATATTTGCCATAGTTCTCTTTATAAAAGCGGGTTTCAATCAAAGCCCGTTCGATTGACAACGAAGGTTGAGCTTCGAAAGTCTCCTTGCGCAACCGTTTGATCCGGTCGTTCATGCCATAAGCCGCTGCCTGATTGGCAGGCGCAAAGTTTGATGCACTTCTGGGTGCACGCTGAGCAGTCATTGTACTCATATACAAAGTATTTTTATTGAATTAATAATCGAAAAAAGAAAGTCGGGAAAAATTTTGCAGTGCAGATGCTGCAAGTCAATAGGCGTAAGGACTTGTTACACGTAGTATATCAAGCAATTAAAAAGCCGTCTGTAGGATTTTAAAAACATTGTACTTTCCTTTTATTGAACGATGCAAATATAAAAATAATTTTGTAAAGTAGCATATATGCTGCCCGATTTTTTTTGAAGCAAGTAAATATCAGTCTTCCTAAAATATTTTAAAGCATTGTATTTCAAGTGTTTATTCATTTTAATTATTTTAACGGGCACGAACTTGTCCAAGATTACTTATTGATATTCAATCAATTGCAAAGGTTTGGGGCACGAACTTGTCCATGATATAAATATAAAACAAAAAATATATATAATATAAAGAGATTAAAAATAGAGAAAGTGCCATCACCAAACCCGGTTTAATCTCTAAACGGCAAGGATGAAATCCGAAGATTTCGATCTAGCCGGAAGGGTACAGCAATCCTTCCGGGGCCTGAATACAGGCTCCTGTATAAATACTATCCGATTGCTGCAGAACATGATCCGTCACGGCTTTCCCTTTTGTCGGACGGCAGTGTCTCCGCAGAGACCACCGCCTGTACACCGTGCAGACCGACTGACAATACCATAGTGCGGGGCTTCTTCGCCAAGACGCCCGTATGCCTTGCTGCCGACGCTACGGCAGCACACATGCCCTCTCTTCATCATCACCGCCGACGTGCGCCGGAGTCTTGTGCCCGACCTCTGCCACCCGGCTGCCTTCCGCAGCTATGCATCGCCGCGATAGGTGGCAACAGTCCCGCACGGGAACACCCGTCGTCGTATATCAACCATGGAGGGCAACCCTCCGGTCAGGAACAGAACAACAGCCGGCGATCAACGGCTGTTGCAGTCCAACCCCAAAGGGCTGCCGCCTGTCTGTGCTTGCGCCGGCACAGACCGACAACCTCAATATATACCCATAAAAAAATATTTTCAGTTTAAAAAAAAGCATAGCATTCCCCGTCTT
>Ga0183095_11163_pt1 | contig 28272 bp, 17 predicted proteins | sample BioMet4_FD_130346 | JGI IMG/M metagenome (GOLD analysis project Ga0183095, IMG submission 130346) | Microbial communities from bioreactor (seeded with sewage sludge) at LBNL, California, USA - Biofuel metagenome 4 (v2) (version 3) | ecosystem: Engineered > Bioreactor > Anaerobic > Unclassified ...
GATTTTGTCCAAAACCGAACTCGGTAAAAGAGCGTGGGTAAAATCCAAACCTGAAAGATCATGGAGATCAGCTAAGCGGTCGCAGAAAAGGAGATTGGCACCCGCGAAATTGCCTTTGAGAAAGGCGACATAGTCGACGAAGTAGGGGAAATCGAAATGGCGTTCCTTGATGACAAGTCCCGTTTCGTTTGTCCATTCCAGCGTTACTTCAAATGATTTTTTGGTGAAGCGGTTGAACGAACTGCTCACCCTGCGGTGCAGAGCGGAATAGCATTGGGGCGGAAGCTTGGCTTCGCCATCGATCTTGTAAGAAACGACTTCTTGAAGAGAAATCGGCGCACCTGATAAGTCACAGCCGGAAAGATCGCCATGCAAATACTCAGCAAATTCTTTAAGCGTAGCGAAATGAAGTGGGATTTCCACCAAGTTATCTCCGGGGCTGTCCGCATTTATCCAATCGATATAGAAGCCAGTATGAGCATCGTAGTATCGGCGGTGTCGCCAAAGCGCATCTCCACTTTTTAGCCGCGAGGCAAAGTGAAGAAAATCATTTTTATAATGGCTTGAATGTGGCACGCTTGGAGAAAAGCTCTTGGATTGAAGTAGTTCGGTTGGATTGAAGAAATAACAGAGGGCTTTTAATTCGTGGTATGGAGGGAAGTTTCGACTGTCGAGTTCGGCGAGGATATCGCTTAGTTTATCTTTCCCTTTTTCCTTTACGTAATCGAAGAAGAAAAAATGAAAATCATCACGAACATCTTTTTTTAGATTGGTAATTGTGGGGGATGTCTCGATGAACTTCCATCGTTCGAGTCGCAATTGTTTTTGCTGCTCGAGATCTGTGAGATCTTTAGTTTCTTTAGGGGTCGGGTTTTCGGTGTAATCATCAATATTATCGTGAATAAATGGTTTTCTTGAAATACGCGAGAGATTGATGCTGTACTTCGCAATATCCTCAGAGGAGAAAACATATAGGTAATACGAAGCGTGGCGATAGATCTGACCATTGAGATAAACAAAGAATTCGTCAAAAGTGGGAAAAAAGAGTATGTCATCGGGCCATTCTCGGATTTTTTCCTCAACAAAAAACTGATTCTGAATAAAGTCGTAGCCGCACTTCATAACTCGACGAAAACCAGTTTGTCTTTCTGCCTCAGCAATCTCGGGGATATGATGGCATTCTTTAGGAATATCAAAAATAGAGAAGCCCTTCTTTTTGACTTTTTTGATCAGGATGTTTTTGGTCCTTTCATCTAGGGCCGGCGTCTTTGATAAAGGCGGTTGGTTTTGCTCAACTAAATCCATCTGCCTTTCAGTATACCATTTAGCAATTTTCCTTGTCCTAGCGGAACGGAATACTTGGTTCTTTTCTCTTTGACTATGAAAACAATTTATTCCCTTCTTTGAGGATTTGAGTTTGGGATTTGAACGATAGCGCTTATGGAAAAAGGGGGGTCTTGTCTAGAAGAACTGAAACAACAGGAACATAAAGGCTTAATCCAGGCCGAAAATAATTAATCGAGACCCGATTTGTGGGGGATAATGATAGCGATGAGTGAAATCTTATTGGCGATAAAACCGGAATATGTTGCCCAAATCTTTAATGGGGCGAAACGTTTTGAATTTCGAACAAGGATACCCACCAAACCGGTGAGCAAGATTTTTATCTATTGCACATATCCCGTTATGGCGGTGGTAGGTGAGGTTGAAGTTAAATCCATCATCTCGTTAGATCCTGAAACCCTATGGAAGACCACCCATGCGTATGCCGGGATATCCAAAGAGGGGTTCTTGAAGTATTTCTCCGGACACAAAATCGCTTATGCCTACGAGCTCGGAAGAGTAATTGTTTATAAGAAGAACAAGCCTCTGTCGGAAAATGGGGTTAAGAGCACGCCACAGTCATTCGTGTATATTGGATGAAGCGAAGTTCGCTTGATTTGAGTGTCACGTTTCGTTCTTCTTTGAGCCTTCCTTCATTAGCGAGAATGGGCTATAATCCGGCTCATGAATTACATACATGCCATTTTCTATGTTCTTGTTCTCATCGCCGTGTTGATCGGGCTGGTCTTCATTGCCCTTTTGGTAATGAATGACAACATAAAAAAGAAGTAATCCCGAACTCTGTGGGAAACTTGCTAAAGAGGTACGATAAAAAGGATGTTTTGCAGCGGATGGAAAAACCTGCAAAACCATCTCCTTTCTGAAAAAAGCCTACAAATCTGCCCTGTCTTTTAAACTCTTCGAAGAGCTCAAAGAATACCCAGGAAAAGCGGGTAGCGATGCCATTAACGTAACTATGGAAATGAACTTTTTGTCGAGCTGTATCCATTGCATTCCGATCATCCTTGCTTGTTAAAAAAGAGAATGCAACTGCTTCCGTGGTAAAATCAAGGCATGAAGAACTTGTTTGCCTATGCCAACCACGAGCTTTCGCAGGATGCTTTTCTTCGCTGGCTTTTCGAAAATCACGATGAGATTGATGCCGGAGAGGATGTTCGCTATTTTTCTGATGGTTTGCTTCGTTATTTGTGTGACTTGCCCGTTCAAGGCAAGATTCAGGTTCAATCCGCTCGGGCACAATTAAAACATTTGGATGTTGTGGTGGATTTTACCTACGAGTCACAAGAGTACCATCTCGCGATTGAAGACAAAAATGACGCCCGTTTATACAACGATCTCAATAAATATGATGCCGAATTTCAGAGTGCGAGACCAAACGGCATTCGGCGCGCGGTAATTTATAAGACCGGTTATGCCGGTGAAGAAGAGCATTCCAAAGCTGAGGCTTGCCATTGGCCTTTTTATGATCTTGATGATCTGATGGCAAGATTTGGTATTTTAAGAGAAAAAGTCCCGCCAAAAGATGAAATATTGGCTGGCTATCTCCAGCATTTGGCCATTTTACAGTCTTATACGTCACCCAAGAGTTCTTTGATGGACGTTTTTGCAATCCCCCAGGATGACAAACATCGCGTTGGAAAAGCGATGATCGCTCGGCTTGGACAAAAAGAATACCCCAATTTCATAGCCACGACACATGCTTGGGGTGGCAAGTATTATTCTTTGGGCTTGGAAGTGGCTTCTGCCCAAGGCGTTATTCCAACCATCGAATTCAAGGATTGTGATTGCAAGACTTATCAAGGCCAAATTCATGTTTTATTGCTTATCCAAGCTTGGAACTGCAATGTGATTGATCCGGAAAAGGCCGAGAAAAAACGTTGCAAAAAACGGTTGATCAATCCCAAGTTAGTCTATGCTTTGCAAAAGAAAATCGCCCAGCTGTCTTCCGTTGACGTTCCTTTTCTTCAAGGGAACCTTGTAGCGCAGAAACAACCTAAAAAAATTAACAATCTTGTTTGGAAATTTGAATACGTTTATCCTGGCGAACACCTGTCGGAAAAAGAACTTGAGGCGATCATTCGTTCCTTCTCTGTTTTCTATTATAGAATCGCGTGCGACAAGACAGACAAATAACAATGAGTCAAATTTCCATATTCGAGTAGCGGGGGATTTTTCTTGCCTAAAACAGTTATCTAAGAAGACTCAGAAAATCGTTGAAATAATCTTGATTACGCGAAAATCCTTTTAAGGATGTCGTTACTTGTATTTAGGACAAGAAAAAATTTTTAATCCTATTTATAGAAACAAAAAAACTAGTACTAAGAAAATGATAGTGTAATAATAGGAACGAGGATTTAATAATATGGCAAAGACAAAAGAAGAGAGGTTTCATGAGGTGGCGGCATTGAGGACAAACCGCGTACTCGAGGACTTAAGAATCCTTTCAAACTGTGCGAATAAAAACAATTACGAATACACCGAAGAAGAAGCTCAAGAAATGTTCAGAGCCATAGAAACGGAAGTCAAAAACATTAAAACTATGTTTTTGCCTTCTAGCCCCAAAAAACATGTTTTTGTTTTTACCAATCATGAGGAGGACAAATAAATGGATTTCAAAAATCTTTCTCGTGAACCCGCGCCATCAAACTATCGCGCGAATGTCCAGATTCTTGTCAAACAATACGCAAAAGGTTTGGTTCACGGTTTTCAAAAAGATGCTATTCAAAATGCAATGGGGGCGAGGAACTCAGATGATTTTGCTGGTTGGAAGTGCCAAATCGATATAGTAAAAACTGAGAAGGGGACTTTTCTTACGGTTGAAGATTTCGGTACTCTTGGATTGACCGGGAAAAACTTAACTGTCAGTGAAATTAGGGAATTAACGAATGCCGGAAAACTGAAGGACGAAACGATGCGGCTCGCTCGTATCGAATCAGTCTATAATTCGGGAAATAACAATTATGGTGGCGGCTTGTTTGGAATTGGGAAAATGATGTATTCAGCCGCTTCTGATGAAGATGTTTGCACTTATTATTTTGAGAGTGTTTCTTCCGTTCCTGGGGAAGGCTATCGCAGCAATTCAAACATGTGTGGCGAAGTTCTTACCGGAGGGGCACTCGAAAATGAAGTCGGTCGGGAATACATTGAGACTATGACCGGATTAAAGCCGATCGACCATGTTGGTACAAGGTTTATTATCTGCAGTCCAAGGGAAGAACTGTTAACGGCGATCCGGGATGGCACCATGCTAAATTACGCAGAGGAAACGTGGTGGAGGATTATCGATTATTGGCCAACCGATTGTGGCATTTATATTAACGGCATTAGGCTTGAAAAACCAGAGGAATATCTTGCTAATGAAAATGTCGAGAACAGCGATATGGGTGGCGATGATCGAGTTGATTCGGACCATCGAATTAAAAAATATGGTTTTGCAATTTTGAAAAAAGAAATTAAAGATGAAAATCTGCGTGGCTTTTATTTTTATCGCGCGGGAATGAAAATCTGCGAAATTTCGCCTGAGTTCGTTCCAGAACTGATTCAGGGCAGGTTTTACGGTTTCGTTGAATTAGATAAAAAATGGGCCTATGAGATGAGCCAGATCGAGGACCAGACACACTATGGCCTCCAACCGGGAAAATGGAAATCAACAACCTACACCTTGCTAAAGCAGTATGTCCAGAACAGGATAAAAAAAGCGCTTGTTGATTGGAACTACATCAAAATCGGAAACGAAGACGAAAGATTAAAAAACGGAATAGAAGACCAGATCAAAAAAGAAATTGAAGAACTTTTTCATGATGCTGGGTATGAGCCGCTAGGTAGGGGCGATGATCAGGATAATGTAGTGTTGCGGCTGAATCGAGTGGCCTTTCCACATCCGGACGAAGGCAGAACGGTTTACGATGGGGATCGCATTGAAATAGACTTCACGGTCAAAAACGTTTCTTCCAATAGTTCTTTTTTTAATGTTGTGGTAAATAACGATTGCGAAGATCTTAAGGTTTCCAAAGAAATCCAAAGATTTGAAATTGAGGCAAAAACTGGTCTTTCGTTTTCTGGCCATTACTCTTTTGAGATAAGGCCGGATGAATCAGAAAAAAACCTGAAAAATACATTGGAAATCTTGGTAATAGCGAAAGGGCAAAAAACGCCTGTAGCAAAGAGAAAAATCGTTTTCTACTATTCGACTCCAACCGTTAAAGATAAACAAAATGATTTTGAATTTTCTATTTCACATCGCGTTTTCCCGCGCATCGGTTCCAGACGGGTGGATAGCGACGAGTCGATCGGCGACGTAACCTATAAAGCAACGAACAATACAAATTTAGACCTTCAAGCCGAGCTCATCGTAAGCGCTCACAACGTTAACGATCGGCACAACTTAATCGAAAGGGTACATGAAGAGAAAATAGAGTTAAAGCCATTCGAGGAAGTGTTATCAACCCCTTTCGACTTGCTATTTTCAGAGAACGTTTACGGCAAAAAAATGAAGAAGGGGCCAATCGAAATACGGGCTCGACTTAGCGTTTCAGGCAAGCAGGCCTGTTATGAAAACCAAGAATCTTTGGGCCAAGATATATTTACTGTATATTTCAATTACGATACAAAAAACGGAATTTTTGATTCATTTGGGTTCCATTGCGACCGTGTAAGCGACCGGCCAGAACGGTCTTGGGTTGAAAATGAAGGCAATAAAAAGACGATTGTTGTCAATACAGGTTTTCCCGAATACGATTCATTGCCAGACGAAAAGTGTCAGGACGATTACATTTTAAAAGAAGGCATAGCGCAGTATCTCTTACTGTATGTCGAAGAGAACCGCACAGAAAATTTGGGCATGACCGGAACAGAACAAGAACAGCGGGAGCCCTATACCGTCGCGAAATGTCTCAAACAGTCAATTGATAAACTTTGGTGGAAAAAATGTCAAAAATAGTTACAAAAACAAAAAACGGGGATGATTCTTATCGAGGTTTCACTTCTGCCGAAATTTCTCAAGCGCGGAATTTGGCTAAACGGATAGCTGAAGAGGTTCCCGAAATTAAAACGAGATTAGCCGAAAAATATGGCGAAAAATCAAAGGAATATGTTTTTGAGTTTGGACGATATTTGTCCGACCTTTTGGCCCAAGAAGAGATTCCGGATTATGAAAGGCGGTTCTTTTGGAAAGAAATAAAAGACCAAACAACGGGCGAACTTCACGATAAGAGAGCTGGGAAAGGCAACAATAGAAGTTACTTAGAAATTTGCTACCTTATCTATCAAGAGGGCGAATCGCTTGCGAGTTCTTTTACTTGGAAAGAGTGGAACGATCTTCTTGGCAGAGAAAGCGGTTCTTCTGACCGCCGTTATTTGATCTGGCTTCAGCGGAACATAAGCCAAATGACGAATGATGATTTTCGAGCAATGCTTGTGCTTATGACATTGTTCACCAATTCATTTTCAGCCGATCTTTTGCCAGATGACGAGTTTTTTGCCCACTGCGATAATTTGTGGCTCATAATCCGCCATTGGAATTCGCTTTATAAGTCGTATTTTTCAAGCAAGAAAAAGAATTTAACGGAAGCAAGACAGAAACGCTTTGCTTTTTATAAACGACAATATCTCATTAGGGCATATAAAGAAACGAAACGAATCGAGCCAAATTTGTATGGAGATGTTTGCACAAAGGTCTTTAAGTCCTTGTACATCGATGTCGATAATTCTGCAAATTTGCATGCTAAGGATGAATCCGCTTCCTAGAAAGTGGTTTAATATCTTTTGCGACTGGAAAGAAAATGACTTCGAAAAAAAGCATCACATGTATATCGTTGTTCTCTGGAGCCGGAATTGGCGAGACTTATTTTCCTCGTTGCGGAATCAACGTAATAGTTGCTAATGAATTGATTAAGAACAGAGCTGAATTGTACGCATATTCCCATCCCAAAACTTCTGTGGTTTGTGGGGATATTACGCAGGACTCCGTTTTTCAAGAAATAGTGGATAAAACCAAAAAGAGGCGGATCGATATGATTTTGGCTTCGCCACCTTGCCAAGGGTTTAGCGTCGCCGGAAAGAATAGGGACCAGATTAAGATGTCGGGAGACGATCGTAATTATTTGATTTTTTACGTAATCAAAGCAATTGACCGTTTTAATCCAAAATACGTTTTAATCGAAAACGTTCCGGCCCTTTTGGATTTTGTTATTTACCATAATGGGGTTTTATTAACCGTCCCCGAATTGCTTCAAAAACAATTTGGAGATGCTTATGTGATTGAATCTCGAATTTTAAATTCTGCTGATTATGGCGTTCCGCAAAGGCGGAAAAGAGCCATTATTATCATGCATAAAATTGGCACGACCTGGAATTGGCCAAAGCCTGAGAAAAAAATTTTTACCGTCCGGGAAACGATTGGAAATTTGCCTTCGCTTGAGGCGGGCCAAAAATCCGACATTAAATGGCACTTCGCTCGGAAGCACACGCCAGAGAACATTCTATGGATGAAACACACTCCCACCGGCTGTTCGGCTTTTTCAAACCCTGTTTATTTTCCGAAAAAAGCCGATGGAACTCGGATTAAAGGCTTCATGAGCTCCTATCGGCGAATCAAATGGGATGAGCCGGCTCCTACGATTACCATTCGAAATGATTGTATAGCCTCGCAAAGAAACGTTCATCCTGGGCGTTTGCTTTCTGATGGAACGTATTCCGATGCCCGCGTTTTAACCCCGTTAGAATTAATGCTTTTGGATTCTCTCCCTGCTAATTGGCACATTCCCGATGATACAAGCGAAATATTGATAAGGCAGGTCATTGGCGAGTCGATTCCACCAAAAATGCTTCTGGCCGTCGTGAAAGGGATCAAAAAATGAAGAAAATTAAAGGCATTTCTTTGTTTGCCAGTGCTGGCATTGGCGAACTTCTGCTCAGCCAAACTCCTGTTGAAATTCTTTATGCCAATGAATTATTAGCGAAAAGGGCCGATTGCTATTCGTTTTTACATCCGCAAACGAAGATGATCCCAGGAGACATCACCGATCCGATAATTAAAAAGGAAATGATCAATTTGGCTGACAAATGCCATGCACAATTTCTTCTCGCGACGCCGCCGTGCCAGGGCTTCAGCACACTGGGCAAAAACAAAAAACAGAATAGTTATGAAACCGACCAAAGAAATTTTTTAATTTTTCACACGATGGATGTCATTGATGCCCATGATTTTGATTATATTCTGATCGAAAATGTTCCAGTTTTTCTCAAAATGCTTTATCCGTGGAAGGGAAAACTCGAAAAAATTACCGACATCTTAAACGATAAATACCTTAATAAATACACGATTGAATATGATGTTTTAAATGCGGAAAATTACGGCATTTGCCAATCACGTCCAAGAGCTATAGTAAAGATGTATAAGCATGGCTTAAAGTGGGGGTGGCCTAGCAGGGAGCCGTTAATACCTTTGTCAAAAGCCATTGGCAATCTCCCCTCGCTGGAACCCGGCGAAAAATCAGCTATACCTTGGCATTACGCTAAGCCGGAGAATGAAAGAATCGTTTTGGCAATGCGACACACAAAAACGGGCGAAAGCGCTTTGAAAAATCCCGTGTATTATCCAAAAAAAGCCGATGGAAGTAGAATCATTGGTTTTCACAATACTTTCGTTAGAATGAAATGGGACGAACCCTGCCCGGCGCGAACAACTTATTGCGGAAGCATGAGTTCACATAACAATGTTCATCCTGGACGTTTGCTTGCGGACGGAACTTATTCCGATCCAAGAGTTTTGACGCTACTCGAAACTTTTATCGTCTCTTCCATTCCTACCGATATTACATTCCCCCAAAATTCATCTGATACCTTCATTCGCACAATCATTGGGGAAGCTATTCCCCCTCTTTTACTTGCCAAAATTATCGGAAAGATTGATAACTAAGATATGCCAACTACCGAAGGAAAACAAAAGTGGATCTTTGACAAGCATACTCGCTCGTTTTCCACTATTGAAAACACGGTTATTGCTTTGGTCTCTTTGCTAAAAGGCTCCACAAGTCTTTCTAGCCGTTACTGGATTCAGCAAAGTTTCGTTGATCACAAAACGCTGCATCCGCGAAATAAAGTCGATATGCCACTTGATACGATCAATCATCGCATCATGTCGGCAAAATACTATATGTTCGGGTACACGGTCAACGTCGGAGCCGAAAAGGCACACAAGGGCAATGAACGTTTCATTCTTAGCCCATTGGGCAGTCTTTATTTGAAATATTCAGCTCGTACGGACATAACCGGTCTTCCCCACAAACTTTCGTCGATCTTTTTGGCGATGCTGTTTAGCATTCAGTTTCCTCATCCGGCGGATGCCCAAAACCCAGCTTTTCAATTATTTCCTTTTCGTTTAATTTTTAAGCTTTTGCGTGATCCTCGATGGGGCGGTCACTTATACAACAATGAAGTTGAGTATCTTTTGGTTTTCGTAAAAACCGTTAACCAAGCGACATATGAAAAACTTGTTGCTGATATTTTACAACTTAGGCTTTTGGATTCGTCCAAGATGGCTGATTTGTTTGAGGCAGATGACGCTACTTTTGTTAAGTCTGTTTATGAATGGGAATATTACACAGTAGGAATTCTCTGCGAAGCTGGTATCGTCGATTACACCAAGGGCCCAACGATTTGCAAACTGTACCACAAGCAAAAACCGGGAACGGTTCAAAAAAGCTGGCGAAGTGCGACGAAGGGGTTCATTTCGCTCCCGAATTATTTAGAGGAACTTTGTGATGCCTTATTGGCATCCTATTCGCCATTCGATATTCCTCTTTCATTTACCGATCCGACCCGAACTGTTGATGATGTTACAAAACAAATTTATAGCTTTTACCCCCGCGAAGTCCTTGTGAATGTCGGCGAGAGCACTGCGGAAATGGATCTTGCTGATTTGTCGAAGGCTATCAATGATTATTCCACGCATCCTAGCACGGAGTCCGCCTATCAATTCGAGAACGTCCTTACTCAAGGATTTAACTGGTTTGTCAACGTGAAGGCCCATCACTTTGGTGGAGCCGGACACACGGACATAGATTGCGTGTTTGCTCAGGATGGCAAGATGGAGAAATTCGATATTGATGCCAAATCGACAGAAAGCAAACTCGGCGGTATTAATGTCGGAAGGATGAGACAACATCGCAAAGAAGTGGGGTCAAAATACACTATTATTGTTACTCCCTGCTATTCGCCGGCTGCCGCAAGAGATATCGAAGGCGAACCTGTGGTGATTTTGCTCGCCAGCACTTTCTCAGAATATCTAATGAATTGCGCTTTTTATGGGAAAGAAAACATCGATTATACAGAGCTCAACGATCTGATCAAGAACAATTTAGGAACGGATGTAAGCCCGCTTCTTTCGAAACTCACAATTGAAAAATTTGGATTGCAAGCCTGATTTTCGCCTACTCTTATCGTCTTTGAACGGTGTTTTGGATCTGTGATAGTCATTGATTAACGTTTATAATCGTTAATATGGATTCGCAGTTAAAAACTTTGAGGTTGCTTTTGTCCGATGGCACATTACACGGTCTAATCGACGTTGATGATGACCGCTGGCAGAATGGGGAATTATTTTCTTGTCCGAGAACTAGCATCCAGCAACTCCTGGAAATGCCTGAGACAAACCGTTATGGCGTTTATCTTCTTCTCTCGCAATCAAAAGTTTATGTGGGTCAAGCCTCAAATTTAAAAACTAGAATTAATCAACATATCATCGGAAAAGATTGGTGGGAAAGGGTGATATTGTTGACTACGAAGGATGATAATTTTACAAGAACTGATATTGATTATCTCGAGTCAGTTTTGATCGAGAAATCATTAGAATGCGGAACTTTGGACACCGATAACAAGAACAAAGGCAACAAGCAAAAAGTTGATAAATTTCGTCAACATACATTGGACGATTACGTTAAGGAAGCGTTTTTTGTTTTGGAGTTGATTGGCGTTTCTGTTTTTACCCCAAAAGCTCAAAAAGAATTAGCATTGGTTAATACTGTTCCAGTCTCCAATCCGGAAGCGATTGAATTGCGGCATAAAGGCGAGGTTGGTGAATTTGCCAGAAAACAAGGGCTCAATATCGAAAAAGATTTTTCTTATGCCTCTATTCAAGAAAAAAAGAAAGCATTTTGGATTAACCCCAAGGTCGAATGCCCGAAAAGTAAGTGGCAAATTTTGTTGAATAATCAATCCGGCAAAATCCTTTATTTTTTTGAAGTTCCAGCGGGGACTTTTGAGGTTGGCCATAAAGCCCACTCTAAAGTTTTATTGATTCGGAAAGATCGTAATATCTTTTTAGACATGCTTATCGATGAAAAAACTTTTGTCGATCGTCCGAGCAACTGCGATTTTTCGCCTTATTTAATTAAAAAAATTAAGTATTGATTTTGCTGGCCAAGGAACAAAGGGGCATCTTCTTCAATTACGGCGTGGTACATTTTGATATCAGTGGCTTCGCTTGTTTGGCTCTGAATAGGCTATAATTTCAATCAGTCAGGGAGGGGGTTAGCGATGTCCAAGAAATGGGTTGGTCTTTTCATCGGTGCGCTTTTGTTATCGGGCTGTGCGCATCCCGATACGTGCACCGTCAAGTTTTTAAATTGGGATGAGAGTTATTTAGGAGCCGATATCGTAAAATATGGCGAAACGGCCGAATATGGTGGCAAAACCCCAGTGGGTCCCAACAATCAGAAGTTTACTTACGTCTTTAAAGGATGGGATTTGCCCTTAACGAACATTACCAGCGATTGCAATCGTGTTGCCCAGTACGAAAAAGAAAATGCGAAATATACCATCACGTTCCTCAACTACGATGGCACGAAGCTTTATAGCACCGTTGTTGAATATGATCAGTCGGCCACTTACATTGGGGATACCCCACTCAAGCCCGCTGATAGCCAATACGTTTACGTTTTCTCTGGCTGGGATCATGCTTTGGATCATATTCAAACGAACACGACTTTCGTCGCTCAATATGCAAAAACCGATCGGATTTACAATCTGACTTTTAAGAATTGGGATGGGACAATTTTAAGTAAGCAGACGGCCACTTGGGGCTCTTCCGTGGTCTACTCGGGCCCGACTCCAACCCGGGAGAAAGATGAAGCGGGGACGTACGTTTTTAATGGCTGGTCGCCTTATTTTGACTACGTTCATAGCGACAAAGAATATGTCGCCCAATATCAGCACAAATTAAACGTTTATACTTTGACTTACCTCAACTGGGATGGATCTTTCCTTGCCACCCAACAGGTGGAATGGGGTGGCAGTGGAACGCTTTGGGGTGACTTCAAACGCGCGTCGACTAAAGAACACACCTATACTTTTGCTGGATGGGATAAACCATTAGGCCCGATAAAGCAAAATACGACTTTCACCGCAGTCTATCGCGAAGACGTCCGGCAATATGATGTTAAATTTGTTAATTCAGATGGCACCGTATTGCAGACGAGCAAAGTCTCTTACAATGCTAAGGCCGCCTATAACGGAGCGACGCCAAGTCGGAGCAGCGATGATTTCATCTACACCTTCAAAGCCTGGGATAAAGATCCCGCTCTAACTCCCATTGATGGGGATACGACGTTTACCGCGACGTATGATGCTCAGACGAATTATGCGGTCTTTAAGTTCATCATGCTGGCCGATGGCACCTATTCAATCACCGGATTTTTGAAATATTCCACCAGCTATCAATTCGCTCAGCTTCACGTCCCTGATACTTACCAAGGCGTTGCGGTTACGGCGGTGGCGAGTAATGGCTTCCTTAGTAACTATAATCTGACCAGCGTCGTCTTGCCGGACAGCATCACGGCTTTAGGCGATAGTGCTTTCTCTAACTGCACCAAACTGAGTTCGATCGTGATGTCACCAAACCTAAAAACGATTGGCGCTTCTTGCTTTGCCTCTTGCAGCTCCTTATCCGAGATCGATTTGCCCAAAACCTTAACGAGCATTGGCTATTCTGCCTTTGGATATTGCAGCGCCCTTAAGAGCGCTATCATTCCTAGCGGTGTTACCAGTTTGCCTTCATCCGTTTTCAATTCTTGCACCGCTTTGTCCAAAGCGACGTTAGGGGATTCGATTACTTCAATCGGGGATTACTGCTTCGAGTATTGTTCGGCTCTTCAAAGTGTTACCTTGCCAGCGGACTTACTCAGTATTGGGACCTCTTCCTTTGACCATTGTTCTGCCCTGACTTCCATTATTTTCCCTGCAAAACTGACTTCAATTGGGACACGGGCTTTCAATCAATGCTCTCTTTTAGCAACTGCGGATCTTCCTGTTTCTCTGCTCACGCTTGAAAACAGTGCCTTTATGGATTGCAAGGCTTTAAAGAAAGTCGTGGTCCCGGCTGGGGTCAAGAAAATCATGTCCAATTGTTACAGCAACTGCGTCGCGCTGAGCGAAGTCACAATCGGCCAAGGCGTAACGGAGATTGAGCAGTACGCTTTCGATCATGATTCCTCTCTAAAAACATTAAACTTCTTGGGTAGCACCCTTTTCTATATTGATCTCTATGCTTTCTCAAATTGCCCCTTGTTAGAGAAAGTGATTTTGCCTGAGTCCGTCGCCTCGATTTCCAGTTACGCCTTCAGTAACGACGAAGGACTCCGAATCGTATATATTCCTTCGAGCGTCACTTCGATGGGATCCTTTGTGTTCTCGTCGAACTATGCCTGCAAAATCTATTGCAAACTTGCCGCGATTCCGACTTATGGCTGGTATAGCGAATGGGATTCCAATTGCGATAACGCTTATTTCTATAGTGAGAGCCAACCCACAGCCACCGGAAAATATTGGCATTACGTCAATAACGAAATGACCGCGTGGTAAAAAATCTGCCAAGCCCTAATCACTTGTTGAACAATTAGTTTTGGGCGTGACTGGTTTCACGCTTTTTAAATGCGTGGCAACCGGTTTTGTAAAAATAAGTCTTTCATTTTTCGCGATCTTGAGAAATTTTCTTGTGTAATTGCCTCCTTAGATCTTTATTTTTCTGATCACTTTGTTAAGATAGTAGATAAGAAAAATCTTTTTGACTTTCCTTAGAAAAGGAGATGTCATGGACTGGCTCATTTCGGCGAACAGCGATCATTACAACCATGCGGCTTCTTTTCACAAAAATGGTTATGTGGACTGGGTCAAAGAAGGACGCTATTCTTTGGGGGACAGCGTTTATATTTATGTGACCAAGCCTACCGCAATGGTTCTTTATAAAACCCAAGTCGATCGGATTTTTGCACCAGGCGAACCAGTGACTGAAGATTATGAATATTGGATCGGCCTCTCGCAAAAAGGATATGAGGAGAATAAGAAGCGAGCTCATATTCGTTTAAAGCTTGTTGAAGAATTGGGGTCAGATAATCCTTTAACCTATAGCGCTCTCCATGATGCGGGATTGCCCTGCGCTCCACAAACTGTTATGCATCTTTATGGAGACGTCCTGAGTTTTGTAGAAAAAGCATTTTCTTCAAAGAAAAAGCCGACTGGAGAAGCCCAAGTTTCAAAGATTAATTCCATTTGGAATCGAGATATCGATGAGGATTTGCAGGGGATTTCGCCTCTCCTTATTTCGCTGATCGATTGCTATTGTCAAAGCAAATCAGTTGCGCGAATCCTCTTTGAACGTTATGGTGATGAGGAATTCTGCGCTACTCTTCACAAAGAGAGTCAAGCTTATATTTATAAAGTTTACAATCGTGCCATCTTGCGGCAGGAAGAGCGAGTGGTAGTTTTAGCTTCTTTGGCGCTGATATCAATTCACTATTATGATCATGCTTTTTGGCAAAACGTTCATCAAACGTATTCCGATCTTTATGATCCAAGACTGGGCAACAATTCGCAGCGAATGGATTCGGCGATTAAGGATCTTCTTCGCCGGGGTTTTGATAATCGCTATACCAGCGATCAGATTGTCGTTTCAATACCAATCATGGCAGGTTTGTTGTCTTTGCCCATGATTGATTACTTCATCGATTTTGTCGCCGATATTTACCGACTGAATTTTGAGAACCAGTTGTTTAACTCGGATCAAGAAAACGACCAGGTCATTAATGATGTTTTGGGCACGATTCAGAAAACTAGGAACGCTGACGAAAATGACGATAGAGTGGAGTTAAAAATAGGCTCAACTCCTAAACTATATCATTTGAGTAAATATCTTGTTGCGGATATTACCCAAGGCCTTTATCAGGACGATTTGCGTTATGCGATTCGCCTCTTTTTGAAAAAAATAGATGCTTATCACTGGAATTATGCTCAGCCGAAGAATGGCATCTTTTTTGACGAAAGTTTTGAACAATGGTTGCTTTGCGCTTCTAAACGAGGCTATCTCGACCCCGCTAACACGAACAATGCTGCGGCCTCTTCTCCCAAAAGTCAGCGTATCGCAACGCCACATTTTTCGCGTGATGCAAATGGTCAGATATTTTTGACTACGTTGCCTTCGCGCTTGTCTGGCGAAACGGACATATCTTCTTTCACCATTGTCGTTAAAGAAGACGGGCAAGATCCCCAATATTATCGTCCCGTTGTTAAAGATATTGTTTCTGGCTATCTGGTCCGTGCTTTGCGGAATATCCCCATCAAAAATCCTCTAAATCATATTTCTTATGCCCTCGTTAGCGATAGCGGAACTGTATGGGATTCGAAGAAAAGCCTTTTCCGCGATGCCGTTTTCTTCGGCGAAGATGGCGAAGAAATTTTTCCGGAGCAGGGTTATTGTGGAAACGCCATTTGTCTTTCTAGATTTTTGTTGAATGGAGAGGATGTCAGCAATCATTCGCGTGTTGGCAGCCTTTGGATTTATTCTTTGCGCATCACCCCACAAAGTGTTTTTACTATCAATGGGGAGAAGCTTTTCTTTAGCTCCTACAATCATCCTGGTTTGTTTGGTGTCTTGATCCCTGATATCTCGGCTCTTGAAGGAGAACAGGAAATTCCTGTTTACGCATCCCTTGAGTGCTTGGTTTTTGAAACTTCTTTATCCTCTGAGAAACTTGCTTTGATTTCGGATGGTCAGCGAACGAAGATAAGTGATCTTCCTTTTCACGACCATCTTGATGGTGCCATTCACCGTTATGTAGTTGCTTTGACTCTGTCTTGCGGGTTGCATCATATCGCAGTGGAAGAAATTGCCACAGAGAGCATTTTGCAAGGCTGCCACTTTTCTTTGGTTTTGGATCCTTCTTTTACCGAGACCGAAGAAATGGTCACGAGTTCATTTCTTCCTGCTTCAGGAATTGTGCGAAACATCACTGGAGTTTTTTCTGATCTCACTGCCAACGGCGGTTTTTCCTATCGTCTCTTCTCATCGTCTCCGTTTTATGCGTTGGACGATGGGCCGGTCGGGAGAATGGCTGGCGAAAAAAGTATCAACGAGTTTCGCGATGCCAAGTTTATTTCGATTTCTTGTGGTTATGAAGGAACCCTTTTGCTGAACGAAGAAGGAAACTCACTTGTGCTGGCCCTCCAAAAACAAGAGAATCACCGCTTGTTATTTGCGATCACTCCTTTGATGGGGGTGCTGAGCGAACGTGAAAAAGTGGAGATTTGTTTTAAGACAGCAAACGGCAAAAGCTATTCCATGATTGTACATGCCCATGCTTTTGCTAATGAAGAAGATGTCACTATTAATGTAAATGAGGAAGAAAACGCAGCGATTATTTCTGGACTCATTCATGGCGGTGGGGAGGTCCATCTTCAACTTTTTGCTAAGGGGCAATGCCTTTTAGACCAGCCGATTCAACAATCAAATTTCTCAATCCAAATCCCCAATTTGCAACCTTTTACTGTTTATCGTTATCTTTTGGAGGTCCGTCCTTCCTTCTTCGATAAGTTTGAGCCGTTTGTTATTGGCGAAAAAACTTTTTCCTACACCTCGGATCAAGCTTTGATAGGCCATACTTTTATTTTGAAAAAAATATCTTTCACCAATGCTCATGGCGGGGTAACCTCCGTTCAGCTTCTTCACGCAGTAAAGATGAAGGTTTACCAAAAAGACGATTATGGGGATTTTCTTGCCAAATGTGAAAAGCGAATGGGCAATCATTTTGAGCCTTTCCTGCATCTGCCGAAAGTTCATATCGAAGAGATTGTCGAGCGCTCAACGGACGCCCTTTGGGTAAAAATGGCGTCCGACAGTGACGTTTTGTTTTATGACAATAAAGAAGGATGCATTTATGACGGCCAGACCAATGATACGCCGTTTACGATTGATGAAGGAATTCTCGTTCTCGAAGAATAGGAGAAATTATGGAACACCACAACCCCGTTAAAGAAGCCCGTTTTATCAAAGAAGAATATTTAGAGTATGTTCAGTCCCTTTTTAAGCTTAAAGAGACGAGTTTTTATTCTCAGATCTTTCGGAAAGAATTGGCCGAGTTCGATTTGGTTAAAGGACCATTCCTGACGATCGATTTGCCCTACGCGTCTGACCAGACCATAAAACAAATGATCGCCTTGGGCAAAATGGATCCAGATTTTGCGAAATGTGCTGATGTCATAAAAGACCCGAATCGGCATCTTTATCGTCACCAAGCCCGTTCTATTGAACGGGTCGAAGCGGGCCACAGCGTTGTTATCACCACAGGTACTAGCAGTGGAAAAACAGAATGCTTCTTGTATCCGATTTTGGATTCCATTTTGAAAGAAAAACGATCGGGAGATAGGGAAAAAGGAATTCGAGCGATTCTCCTTTTTCCGATGAACGCTCTGGTATCGGACCAAATGGAGCGGTTGCGCAGTCTTCTCAAAAATTATCCTGACATCACTTTTGCTTCTTATACGGGCGAAACTCCAGAAAATGCGAAAGATAAAAACCGAACTAAGGGTATGACTGTTTCTGGACTAAGCAACGAGTTGAATTACCGAGAACAAATTCGCGAAAACCCGCCTGATATTCTGTTCACAAACTATTCAATGCTTGAATATTTGCTTTTGCGGCCGAACGATTCCAAAATCACAGATCCTGAAGCCATGAAACATTGGCGTTTTTTGGTTCTCGATGAAGCGCATACCTATAAAGGCGCTTTAGGAATTGAAGTCGCGTATCTTTTACGCCGACTGCAAGGCGCCACGAAACGAAAGCCCCAATTTATTTTAGCCAGTGCGACGTTGGGTCACGGACCGTCTGATTGCGATAAAATCATTGATTTTGCCCATTCTTTGACGGGCGCAGACTACATTAGCGACGATATTATCTTCGCTGAGCGAGACGCAATTGTCCCAGAGCAGTTTGATTTAATCGTAGATCCTAAGGACTACTCAGGCCTCGTTGAGAAGAGCGATAACCCCAAAGCGGCCGACGCAATTCTTGAAAAATACCTGCAAATCCCCGCCGCTTTGCCTTTTGACCAAAAACTTTATTCCCTGCTTTCGCGGGATCGCAATGTCTATTTCCTCTATTCTGAAAACCATAAAGCGGATTCAGCCAAAGAATTTGCTTCTCTTGCAAAGGCGATGATTGCCAGGGGTATCCAGGAAGACGAGTTGATCGATCTGGTTGAGCTGATTTCTCAAGCAGTTAATGATTTCGGCAAACCTATTTACAGCGTGAAATATCATATGTTTATGCGTTCTCCTGACGGGGCATTTGTTACGCTGAATCCGACCCCCGACCTCCGACTGATCAAAAGTAACACAATCGGAGGGCTAAAAGCCTTTACGATGGCGATCTGTGAGAATTGTGGTTCGGCTTATCTGATGGGACACATCATTGATGGCGTACTTGAGCAAGTCGATGAAATGGATTTGATGGATGAAAATATCGATCAAGCGGATTTTATCGATTATTTCTTGCTTAAAGATTTGTGCGATCCAATGGACTATGAAAGTGCGAAAAAGGATTCTGACAACATTGAGTATGCAATTTGCGCAAAATGCGGTCATGTCTGTGAAATTGGTGATCATAACGCCGAGAAATGTTCTTGCGGAGACCAATATCTTAATTACGCGCTAAAAGTTCCTTCTACTTCCAAAGCGAATTATTGTCCGGTCTGCAATCATGACGGCGATTCCGTTGTTGGCTTTCATATCGGCAAAGACCGAGCGACCGCGATTTTAGCCCAGAATATTTTGCGCGTGATGGGGCCCAACGGGAAAGCGGATGCCCTGCCCGCAGCTCAGGTTGACGGTTCGGGATTTTTTGGAATTTCCGCTCCGAAAGCTAAAGAAGCTGATATGCGCCAGTTTATCGCTTTTAACGATTCTCGCCAACAAGCGGCCTTCTTCGCTTTGTTTTTTGACCATAACGAGCAGCATGCTCAAATGAAAGCTATGCTTCGCCAACTTCTTGAAGACAATGGGAACCAGCCGCTTTGTGTGTCGACGCTCCATCAAAGGGCAAGCGACTTCTATCTTAAGAATTTCACCAAAGAAAAGCTGAACCCTTCGGCGTATTTGACGCCAAATGATCGGGCATGGCTTGCAGTTCTTTATGAACTAACCCGTCAAGAGGGCAACTATTCAGGCGAAAATATAGGTCTTTATGCTTTTGTCCTCGATCTTCCGACCATTTACGACGACCCGAAACTTTTGCAAGCTCTCCAAGCGAATGGATTCGTGAATATCTCCATTCAACAATTCAAGGATTTGACCCGGCAAGTCCTCGACTTGTTCCGGACTGTCCCCGCCCTTCTTTATCCCGCGTTGGGCCTTGATCCAAAACAATTATCCAGTTATCTTCAATATCGCCGTTTTCGCAACGCCATCAAACTTCAGGGAGCGATGGGGGATCCAAAAGACTGCCGGTCTCTTTTGCCAATTACTTATAAAGGTCGTACTGTTCCGAATAAAACGCTTGATTATGTGATGAGAGCATTTTCCTTGGATGCCAGTCGAGCAAAGGAGTTAGTGACTTTGGTTTGGCAGTTGGCATTAAAAAGTGGGATTCTACAGTCTTATCCTGATGAAGGCATCGAATATCGGGATGCCTACGTCATAGATGTTTCTCATTATTCGCTTCATGCCAAACAAGATTTATCGTTTTATCGGTGTAACCTTTGCCGCCATGTTAGCGTTTATGATATAAATGATGTTTGCACTTCGGGCAAGTGCTCAGGGAAATTGGAAAAAATCGATCCTGACGCTGCGTTTAAAGATAATTATTATCGGAAAAATTATTTGAGTAAAAACGCTTCAGATGAAATCGTAATCTATGAACACGATGCCCAATTAAGCCCTCAAGAAGCCCGGCGATATCAAAAAGGCTTTAACGACCGACAAATTAACGTCCTGTCTTGCTCGACGACTTTTGAGATGGGCGTCAACATCGACAAACTAAGCACCGTTTTCATGCGCAACGTCCCACCCAGCCCCTCGAACTATGCCCAAAGGGCAGGCCGAGCTGGCCGCAGTGCGAAAACATCTGCTTTTGTGCTGACGTATTGCGGGTCCAATTCCCATGATTATACGTGGTATAGTGATCCGTTAAGGATGATTTCGGGATTGGTTGATCCTCCCCATTTCGAATTGACTAATGAAAAGATACTTATGCGCCATGTTATGGCTAGTGTTTTGCGCTTTTATTTTCACCAGCATATATCGGAGTTCGAAAATGTCAGTGCCTTTTTGGACGATGGAGGTCCGGCCAAAGTGGAGGTTTTTATCGCTCAAAAACCTCAAAGTGTCGAAGATTATCTCGTTAATTATGTCTTCACGGATCCCGAGATCGTTAGGACTTATGGGAATTTTAGATGGGTCGATTTCCTGCTCAATAAAACTGGTACAACTACTCGACTGCCTCTAATGCTGGCGATGGATGGCTTAACGAATGAGCTTGCTCAATATAATGCCGCCAAGGCTCAGGCGAATGCAAAAAATGATACGACCTTGTATAACTACTATGATTCTCGAATCAAGGATATTAAGAGCGAAGGAATTCCTGAGGCCTTCTCTCGCCTTAATGTCATTCCGCGTTATGGTTTCCCTGTCGATACTGTAAAATTAACGGTTTTTAATCCTCTGACTGGGAAAGAAGATAAAAATCATCGTCTCGAAAGAGATCTTTCGATCGCAATCTCCGAGTATGCGCCCGATTCACAAGTTGTTGTGGATAAACGGACTTACACTTCTCGTTATATAACTTTGCCGAAACATGGTTTTGGCATTGTCGGGCAATCATTGGAAAAAGAATATTATTTTCAGTGTGAGTGCTGCGGACGCATTAATCTCTCGCAACAGCCATTTCCTGATAGTCCAGTTTGTGAGTATTGTCATAAGCCTAATCCAATCTATAAAAAAGATCGCTTTTATATCGTTCCAGCACTGGGTTTTGTTGCTGAAACGGAAAACTCACATGAAACGGAACGTTTAAAACCAGTAAAAACCTATGCCGGAGAGATATACCATCTCGGTGGTGGCAAGCAGATCAACCAAATAGTTCAGCTTGGTCAAGCCTTGAAAATTACGACTTCAGAAGATGATCAACTTTTGGTAATGAATACTTCGCCTTTCTTCTATTGTCCTTCTTGTGGGTACGCCGTGCTTGACAAAGAAGCAACCACGAATACGATAAATCGCCGCCATAAAAGGGACAATTTTAGCGGAACCGATTGTGATAATACTCAACTTATTCGTACTTCTTTAGGCCATCGTTATAGTACCGATGTCGTAACTCTTACCATCGGAATTCCACTTGATAAATCCTCTGCCTTGTCAACCCTTTACGCTTTGCTTGAGGGAATTAGCAAGGCTTTCGACATAGAACGTCGTGATATTAACGGTGTCGTCGAATCTGACTCTTCTGGAAGTTACAGTACATTTATTCTTTTCGACACGGTTCCGGGCGGAGCAGGACATGTCAAACGAATTTGCACCGCGGATGGCATGATGAAAGCCCTAAATGATGCCCTCTGGAAAGTGAGCCAGGGTTGCTGCGGTGAAGATACATCTTGCTATGAATGTCTGAGAAATTACGACAACCAACGCTACCACAAGGATCTTGTTCGCGGTTTGGCTAAGAAAGTTTTGGAGACACTTATCAAACTTGCTGGTGTGCCAAGCATTGCTCTTGTCGATGCAATCGATAGCGATAAATCTAATGTGGCTCCAGTAACTTGGGATGGGATATCAGGGATTTACCTCGATCAGACGGCGGCTGAAACCATGATCAAGGCCGCCATACCGCTTCCTGAATACTGTACAACGATTTTAAAGGACGATCGCCATTTGCCTGCGATTGGCCCGCAATGTCTGAGCTGGCCTAAATTTAACGTTTTAATACTTTTTGACCAAACGCCTGATTCGGCGGTTGATGAATGCAAAAAGTTGGGCTGGCATGTTTATCGAATGAGTTCGATCGATTATCAGCAATTAAAAGAGGTTTTAAAATAGTATGGCCAAGATTTTTCCTGCAAACGAATTTGATCTTTCTGAGGAAACACCTCGTGGAGAACGCGACCTTTACGATGCTTTGAAGAAACTGCCGGATGATTTCTTTGTCTTTCATTCCTACCGTTATGAGAGGGTGTCAGGCTCCCATATACATTTTTTTGAAAATGATTTCCTTATCCTTCACCTTCTTTACGGCTGCATGATTCTTGAGGTAAAAGGTGGAAAAATTTATTGGAAAGAGGGCCTGATGCATCAAGTCAACACCGATACAGGTGTCGACACAACCATCAAAGAAAACAGCGATCCACTTTCTCAGGCCGAAGGCGGATTCTTTGATATAAAAGAACGAATAAAAAATGAAATCCCCGAGCTTATAGGGAAAGTTGCCCGGACTCCAGCCGTGGCTTTTCCTGGCTGTAGTAGAGCCGACGCTAGCGGAATGCCGCATAATTACGAGCAAATTAAAGATCTCATAATCTTTAGTAAAGATATCAAAAATAATCTTTACGAAAAATTGGTCGCTATATTCAATCACTATGGCGCTGTGCAAAATACTTCGATGAGTCTGGAGCAATTTAATCGTTTTCAAAACCTTATCGCCCCTTATTGTGGCTTGGTGGTTACGGCAAGCAACGTAAAGGACGATATGGATCGAGCCTTTTTCCGATTGACGAAAGAACAAATTTTTCTTCTGGACTATTTGGGTGAACAGAAATACGCCGCGATTCAAGGAGCGGCCGGCACCGGAAAAACGGTGATTGCTCTCGAGGCCGCAAAGCGTCTGGCCGATAGCGGACGCCGTGTTCTTTTTCTTTGTTTTAACGAACTTCTTTGCGAGCATTTTAGGAAAGATTGCACTCATGAAAGAGTGGATTATTACAATATCAGCGCTTTCGTCGCAAGTCTTACCAAAGGGCTTGACATCATGGATGCCAAAAGGCGCGTTCAAGCACTTTATAACATCGATCCTGCCCGACTTAATTATGATGATGTTATTATTGATGAAGCCCAGGATTTGCAGGATTCTGAAATTGATTACTTCCGGGATTTCTGCAATCAGAAAAAAGGTACGTTCTTTCTCTTCTATGATAAGAATCAAATCGTCCTTGGCCGCCAAATCCCCACATGGATTACCACTTCAGAGTGCCGCCTTCTTTTGAAACGAAATTGCCGGAATACAGTAGCGATTGCCAAAACTTCGGCGAATGTTATTGACGCCCCATTTGTTCAACTTCCGAATTTAATCCCAGGGAGCCAGCCGTCCATCGTTTTTATGAAGGAGGATCCCAAGATTGAATTATCAAGGATTCTTAAGACGTTCATGAGCGAAAAAAACGATTACAAGCCTAATGAAATAACCATTTTATCTCTTCGAAGCCAAGAGAAATCATTTTTGAATGGCGTGAATAGTCTTTTTGGAGTTCCAATTTCAACTAAGGGTGATGGCGCTTCGGTATTTTTTACCACGGCAAAACGATTCAAAGGCCTAGAAAGCAAAGTCGTTGTCATCATTGATATTGACGAAGATGATTTTATTGATGACCAGAATCAACGGACTTTTTACGTTGCTTGTTCTCGAGCAATGCAAAAACTATGCTTAATGATGCCTGGCGACCCGGAAAGTCTAAAAAAGATTGCGGTAGCGACAAAATCATTCGGACTTACGGATGAAGCAAAAATCCTTGGCAAAACGCTTACTAAGAGAGTTGATTCAAAAACCGTTCAGCCTCTGTAAAACTTGACCAAAAATTGTCGGATTGGGGAGAGATGACTATGCATCCACTCCCCCCAATCCGTTGCCTTTTTGTAGGGGATATCACGTCAGAGAAAGAATTAACGGGCGTCGCTCTTGATGCCCAGAGTAAAGACAAACTCCGGTAGGGGGATGTCCGGCTGGCTTGGGGATAAGGGTAAGAGATGCTTTTGAATCATCGGCTGATAGAAGGATAAAAGACGAGGAGAGATCGCTTCATAATTGGTCAGAACCCAAATAAAACGCTGCTCATTGAGGAACTTAATCCCATAGAGGCGGTATAAGGATTCCAGCGTGGTCTTGAGATCCATTTTCTTTTCGAGGGTCTTATAGGTATCCGCATTCTCCAAGACCATACTCATATGATGTTCTTTGGCCCACGCTTCAATGAGCTTAACGCTGTCAAAGCTTGAGGGGGTGTCGATCATTTGAAAAAGATGTTCATTGGGATTCTCTTTCGGATCAGTGGCTAACGCGAGTAACGAATCGAGGTTCGACTTCAACTTCGCCTTTTCAACAGCCTTCATGGTTTTTCTTTCCTTATTTTCTTGCTTGAGGATGATGGGGGCTTTCGCCTAAGGAGTTATCCTTCATGATTTAAAAGAAGAGCCCCAGTAGCGGAAGTCGATGGGCAATATTGTTGAGCAAGAGAACCCCCTTTGGCAAGAGTTTTATAGAATCAGTAAGTGATATCCCTCCTCCCCAGGATTCGTTTCCGTTGATTGAACCAAGATTTTTCTTTTAGCGGATCCTCAAAACAAAAAAAGGTTCGGATTGGGGAGGGATAGAGGGCATCCGCTCCCCAATCCGTTCCCTTTTTGTGGGGGATAATCCCAAAACTTTACTTCTTTCCCTCCGACCTGAGATCCCAAAGGACACGGAGACTGAGAATGTCTTAATTTGATTCGGACTCCTCTTACAATAAAAACAATCGAGGAACAAAACATGGCTATGGATCATGAAACGATTGGACGGAAGTGCTTACCGATTTTCGGTTGGATTAGTGTGGTGGAAGGCTACATCGTTCTTTTCGGCGGGACTTTGGGCTGTTTGATCGCAGGGATCGTTTGTTACGCGCATTCTTCCCCCGCTCTTGCCTCCGGGATTCTTTTTGGTGGGGTGCCAGGATCGTTCATAGAGGGACTTGGCTCGATCGCCTTGGGCGATTTGATGATCCGTTTCGATGATAAAGCTGACGTTCGGGGTGTGATGCAAGACTTGAAGAAGAAAGAACCATCCCCCAAGCCTCAAGCGAAACCGGACCCGGTTAAACCGACGAAGCCAGTCGAGCCCACGAAGCCAGTCGAACCTGCAAAACCAGCAGAACCCACAGAACCGGTTGTTTACCCCCATAATCCCTCGACGAGCTTTGAGCGAGGGACACAAGTTTCTTATCAAGGTAAGAAAGGGACGATTACCTTTATCTCTGAAGCTTCCCAATCCGCGGCGGTGAAATTCGCTGATCAAAGCGTCGAGGTTATCCCCTTAAAATCCCTGACGCTCCTTTAATCGGGCCAAAGAAAAAAGGAAAGAAGGACTTTGTTGGGGATAATGCCCTTCCCGTTAATCACTCGAAGGGCTTTTCTATTGGTGTTGTCAGTCAAAACTCTAAGCCAGGTTTCACCCCACAAGTAAATTCACAAAACGCCCCAAGTAACTTCGCAAGCTACCCCCCAAGCTACCCCCCAAGCTGTTCCCGATCGGAAGGAAAAAATACGTGCCTATTGTCAAAAACCGCGGAAAGCGCAGCAGATTATGACGATGCTCGGCCTTTCTGATGTTCATTATTTTCGAAGCCATTATCTCCGTCCGATGCTAGACTCCGGTGAATTGGAAAAGACCATTCCTGAACAAAGCACATCGCCAAATCAGCGTTACCGAACGAGAAAACGCAGTCGTTAATATTCTTCGATTCTTTTTTCGGTTGTCACCGCGAAACCCGTGAGCGTTTTCTTGTTTCTCATAGGATATCAGTTAGCGGGCTTTCGTCCCCGCTCCCTCCCTTTTATAATGGGGCTAGAGCAACCTCAAGGGGGCAAAAGGATATGACTTCTTATCGTCGTGGGATGGTGGCGATTTTGAGTTTTTTGACTTTATCTTCATGCGGAGGGGCTTCTTCCTCACCGTTTCTTTCTTCGGGAGAGAACCATTCCTCAGCACCCGAATCTAGCCTCGAGAGTTCCCTGATCTCATCGTCCTTGAGCGAAAGCGTTTCTTCTTCATCCTCGTCCTCTTCCTCAGCCACCTCGTCCTCCTCGAGTTCCTCTTCCTCGTCAAGCTCGTCTTCAAGCTCAGCGCCTTCCTCGTCTAGTTCCTCCTCTTCCTCGAGTTCGTCCTCCTCGACTTTCTCCGTCGACACGACGATCACGGAAGCGGGGTTCTACCAAGCCTTCGCGGAGTTAGAGAATGCGACCTTGTCCGGAAAAATGGGGTTTTATGACTTTGTCCTTAAAAATGATGGGCCTTCGACCGAGATGGACCGCAAGTGTTATGGGACCGATCATTTTTATGCCTATGCCTCGGACGCTTACCTTTATGAAGGCGATGATGCCTCGGGCACTCTTCAAACGGGACTCATCGAAGCGGTCGCTAAAGGCCAAGCCGGGAGTTTTTGGAGTCATCTCCGTTCGAGCTTCCTCAAGTCGCTGACGAGCGCCTATCCTTTTTCCCGCTATGGGAGCCTGGACTTTGTCTCCGAAGAAAGTGGGGGTTATACCGCCACAATCGACGATGAATTCTCAACGATCTTTTCGCAGTTAACCTATGATCCTAACCGCAAGAGCTACCGGAATGACCCCACAAGTTCCCCCTATGCCCTTGAAGCGGTCTTCGCGGATCAGCATCTTCTTTCTTTCACGGGGCAAGTCTCCGCTAAGCCCACGGAAGCCTTTCACTTTAATGTCAGTGCGATCGGCACGACCCACGTGAGTTTGCCCGATGAGGTCAAAAGCCAATTCCTCGCTCACCAAGTTCGTTTCTATGATGGGGCTGGGGGTAAGTTATTAGAGCAAGTGGCCGTGATGGATGGTCACACGGTCTACGCCCCTAATGATTCGCTTTCTCACGATGCTGATTCTAATGAATACGCGTATGCCTTTAGGGGTTACGATCAGAAAGCGGAGTTTGCTTCGGTCAAAAAGGATTTTGATACTTACCCGGTGTGGGAGAAAAAGAGCAATGCTGAAATCTATACCCTTGATGCGCAAGGCATGCTATCTGCAAAGAGCGATTTCCAGATTTCGGATTATCATCTGCCCGCTGCCTTAAATGGGGTTAACGTCACCAGCCTTGATCTTGATAGCTTTGGCAAGATGATTAGTTCCTCTTTCGCTGCTGGCTATTATTACAACAACATCTTCAAAGCCTTGACCCTGAACGCCGGATTAAAAGAGATCCGTTCGTCTTTGATTTCGCCAAGCCACGTCGCCTTCACCCTTGAAGAAGGCAATAGCGCCTTTAAGAAAGAAGGACCGCTTCTTTATAGTGCGGATAACAGCGTTCTTTATGCGATGCACGATGAAGAGTGCCCCACGAGCTTTAGCGTGCCCGATAGCGTCAAGAGCATCGGTCCGGGTGCCTTTGGCAGTTGTATCGCTTTGCAAGAGTTGACTTTGCCCGCAGGTTTAACCTCCTTAAGCCCCAACGCTTTTGTGAGCTGCATCAGCCTCAAAAGCATCGTGGTGCCTTCTAAGATCACCAGTCTGCCCGAAGGGGTCTTCTGGAACTGCTCGGATTTAACGTCGGTTACCCTAAGCGAAGGGCTCACGAGCATCGGAACGAAAGCCTTCATGAACTGCTGGGATCTGGAAAGTCTCATC
>Ga0183095_10740_pt3 | contig 28234 bp, 23 predicted proteins | sample BioMet4_FD_130346 | JGI IMG/M metagenome (GOLD analysis project Ga0183095, IMG submission 130346) | Microbial communities from bioreactor (seeded with sewage sludge) at LBNL, California, USA - Biofuel metagenome 4 (v2) (version 3) | ecosystem: Engineered > Bioreactor > Anaerobic > Unclassified ...
AGATGTGCTCGCAGCGGGGCTCCTGCCCCGGCTGAATTCTGTACCAGACCTCGCAGGACGCCTTCGCCGCTCCGCGGCCGACGGCGTCGTACATGGCCAGAAAATCCTTCACATACCGTTCGTCGATATAAGGGACGAGCGCGGCCGGGGCGTTCTCCGTGACCTTCGGCAGCCGGAACTTGCGGTAATCGTACTCCGTGAAATTGTTCTCGGCCATGATGATCCGGCGGCCTCTGATGTCGTATTCCCATACGACGATATTGGCGGCCTCCACCGCGGCCTCGTACATCCTTCGGGCCTTTTCCCGCTCCGCCTCGGCCAGCTTTTCCTCGGTGATGTCCGAGAGGCAGGAGAAGTAGAGAAGCTCGTCCGCGAAGGAGACGGAACGGGAATTCATCCTGTACCAGCGCGGCTCGCATCCGGCGCTTTTGCAGTATGGGAAGTCCGCGTGCACGAAGGTGCCCGGCGCGAGAAGCGCGCGCATCTTGCCCAGCACCTCCGCCCGATAGGGCTCCCGTATCCGCTCCATGGCGATCTGCTCGAAGGAGACGTTCTCCTCCGCGGAGACCCCGTACAGGTCGCAGAGGAGCGGGTTCGTGAGCTTGGAGATCGCCTTTCCGTCCCGCACGCGGATCATGCTGATTCCGACGGGGATGTTGTTGATCACCGCCTCCAGCTCCTCCGCGTGTTTCCGGATTTTCCGCTCGTTCTGATCCCGGATGATCGCGTTGCCGACCGAGTAGGCGAAGGACAGAAGCAGGTCCGGCGAGTACCGGAACTTCTCCGCGGGCGGATTGTCCGCGCCGATGAAGCCGATCAGCGCCCCGTCGGCGATGATCGGCGCCTCGATATACGAGCGGATGCCCTGGGGCGCCATGACGCCGTATTCGTAGGGGTCGCTGGCCCGGATCTCCTCGATGTCCCGCTGAATGAAGACCTGATGGCGGTCGAACGCGGCCAGCCAGCGGTCGATGTGGTGGATGTCGCCGTGCTGCAGGACGCCGATCTGCGGCGCGACGCCCTCCCGGCAGCATTCGTACGTGTTGCTGAGCGTCCGGCCGCCCTCGTCGATCATGAAGATGTAGGTGCGGTCGGCCTCGTAGTATTGCTGCATTTTCCGCAGGGCGGCGTTGATCCGCCGGCTGATGTCGCCCTGCTCGTTGAGGATCTGCGTCGCCTCGAGCTGCAGGGTGTGCAGATTGACCATTTCCTTCAGCTGGTTCTGCCCGCGGATCAGGTCGGTGATGTCGGTGATATACTGGATGAACGCGCGGCGGCCGCACCAGTCGATGCTCTTGCCGGACAGGCGTTCCCACACACCCCGGCGCTCGTTGTAGCGGTCGCGGGTGAACGTCTCGCCGCGCGGCACGGTTTTCATGAAGCAGTCCGCGCACGGCGACGTCCGCCCGTGCAGGAAGGAGTAACAGGCGAGGCCCAGCGGGCGCGCGTCGGCGTTCCCGCCGTATTTCGCCGCGGCCTTGTTCGCGTACAGTATTTCATGGGTTTCACAGTCGCAGACGTAGGCCATCGTCTGCGAGTTGTCGACGACGTCCTTATACAGGTCTGTTTCGGTCGAGTCGGCGCCGTAGGTCACAAAAATAACCGGAGCCCCGCCGAACTCGCCGCAGTAGCCGGCGCTGCCGTGTACCCAGACGAGCCCCCGCTGCGGGTGGGAGATGCGCCAGTAGTGGCTCATGGGCCGGTGCGTGCGGACGCACGCCAGAACTTTCGCCATTAACGCCGGAAGGTCCTCCGGAAGCACGGCGTCGAACGCGTTTTCCGCCGGGCCGCCGTCCGACCCGACGGCGGCGCGCAGCGCGGGGGACAGGTACAGCGCGACGGCGCGGTTCCCCCTGATCTGATAGATCGCCTTGTTGCCCGGCGTAGTCTCCGCCAGAAAATTCAGCTTTTCTTCCGTCAATTCCACGAGATCACCCTTTCGGAGATGGCGCGATACGCAGGACGGCGCCCTGCGGCGCGCGCCCCTTCCTCCGCCTGCCGCGGGAGGAACCGTTCACAGGCTTATCATATCAGGATCGAACCGGTAAAACAATCGGTTTTTCCCATTTTTTCCGCGCGCTCCGGCGCTTTCCGCCCCAAAGCCGCCCGCCCGAGCGCTCATATGGGACAAAAACAATATAAAATAACAGGCCAATTATATATAACTAGTTATAAATATAATTAATACTAGTATTGACAAATGAGAAAAATCGATTTATAATGGGTTCGAACAAAAAGGAGGGATGCCCGAATGGCGAATCTGATTCAAACCTGTCCTGTGTGCCGCGGAAAGCTCACGGTCAGCTCGCTTCATTGCAGTCAGTGCGGTCTCAGCCTGCAAAATGAATTTGAACTGAATGCGTTTAATTACCTTGAACAGGAGCAGATGGACTTCCTGATTGAATTTCTGAGATGTCGGGGGAATTTGAAGATGCTTCAGGAGCGTTTGAACATATCCTATCCGCTTGCCAGGAAAAAGCTGGAGGCGCTTCTGACGTCTCTGAAGCTCGAGGGCAGGGAAGACGCGCGGGAAGAGCCTGAGGAGAATGACGTGCGGAGCGTTTCCTATCAGGAAGGCAGTATGAAAGCGTCGGATGTCATCAAGGAAAAGCTTGCGCAGAACGGGGGAAGGGCCACCGTGCGTTCCATCACGGATAAGCCGTATGAAATCCGCATCGGCCGGGACGGCAAAAACGTGGATTGCCGCGAGCTGCCGCTCTACGCGTTTTCCGTGTTCGACGTGATTGTGGAGTGCCTTCTGAAAAACGGAGGCACCGCGCAGAAGGGAAACGGCAGAAATTTCAAGCTGGGCGAGGCTCAGTGTGACGACACCACTGTGGTCGGGTATATCGGCAGGCACTACGCCGGAAAAAAGGACGGCGATTCGGTCTTTGATCCGGTTTTTGTTCTGGCCGCCGTCCTGGACTGGGCCGGTATCGCCAGAAATTGCCGCGGGTATCTGGAACTGATGCCGGCGTATCGCGCCGGGCTCGACCGGTGGGAAGCCGCCGCATCGTCTGAGGAATAGGAAAGACAGCGCCGCGGCCCCTCTGCGCCCGCGTGCGCGGACGATTAAAGAAGCGCTCCCGGCCGAGGCCGGGAGCGCTTTCTTTTGCTGCGCGCGGTTTACTGATGATCGGAACCGGTGATATAGCGGTAGAACGCGGCGTTGACCCAGATCTGCACGGGGGAGCAGTTGAGCGTGGGCGCATCCTTGGCGACCTCCGCCTTGACGGCGGCGAGCGTCTCGTTGGTGGCGAAGGGATGGATCGTATAGGAGCCGTCCCGCACGATCACATCGTTGATCTGTTGATAGTTGGGCGAGGGCATGGCCTGCTTGGTGCTGTAGAGGGGCTGCCACCAGGCGCCGTAGATCATGCCGTCCCCGTTCGGGTTGGAGTCGCTCTTCTTCGCGTAGGTCAGGATCAGCTTGTCGAAGGCACTGCGGTCGGCCTGAGACGAGAACTCGAGCTGCAGATCGTATTCGACCGCGAAGCAGACGTACAGATCGTCGGAGATCTTCTTGACCTGATAGATGGGCGTGGAGGCGGGCACCTTGCCGTCGCTCCACTCGAGCAGGTACTTGTAGGCGGAGACCTTGGGCTCGAGCTGGACGCGCGCGACGAGGCCGGCGCGGTTCAGCAGGCCCATGAGCTGCACGGCGTGGGTAATGTCGCTGTGGCCGTACTGGATCGTGTTCTCGCTGAGGAAGCGGGCGTTGTTCCCGTCGTACTTCAGGTTGTAGCCGGTGGTCGCGCCGCTCTTCACGATGGCCACGCCGAGGTCGGTCAGCGTCGCGTCGTCAAAGAGGGTGAAGGAGTTCCAGGTGGAGACCAGCCGGGCGGCGATGTTCGGGTCGCTGGAGAAGCCGATGTAGTTCCGGCCCTTGCCGGCGGCTTCGACGGCGTTCATCAGAATGACGGAGGCGACGTCGCCGGTCAGCGCGGCGCTGAAGTCCACGGAGTTGGGGATCAGGCCCATCTGCACGGCGCAGGCCACATAGGGCGCGTCCGCCGAGGCGATGGTGCCGTAGCGCTTGCAGGCGGCGGCGGCTTCGGCCGCGGTGTAGGTTCCGGCCAGCTCGGTCATGTTGGCGGCGGCCACGACGCCCTTGGCGGCGGAGGCGGCGGTCAGCGTGCCGGAGGCGGTCACGGTCTTCGCGCCGAGCTTGGTCAGCGCGGCGTTGAAGGTCGCCCAGCTCACGGTGCCGCTCATGGGCGCGATTTCGAAGTACTCCTTCAGGTAGGCGGCGTCGTTGGCGGCGTCGTTGCCCTCGGTGCCCACGTCCACGGTCTTGGTGGCGGCGTTCCAGCTCACGCTGGTGCCGAGCGACTCCGCGAGGCCGCGGACGGGCACGTAGACCGTGCCGTCGGAATTGAAGGCCTGGTTCTGCTTGCCGGCGACGTCGGTGGTTTTCGCGGCGAGGCCGTTGACGCTCAGCGAGACGCCGGTAACGTTCAGGCTTCTGCTGGTGGAGGCCGAGATCGGCAGCACCAGCGCCACCATCATGGCGACGGCGATCAGAATGGATACGATGCGTTTTTTGGACATGCTTTTCATTCTTCTTCCTCCTTATTATTTCGCAGGCCCGTGCCGCATGGGAAGCGGGCGCAGCGGCGGTTCATGGATTTTCCTTGCTGCCGGACGGCGGGTCCGGCGTCAGCGCGGCGATGATCTCCCGCATGGACGGATAGCCGCGCGTCAGCTCCGCCCGGTTTCCGAGCCGGAAGCAGTCGGGCGTGAACGCGGGCGCCACCGTGCAGCCGTAGAGGGCGCAGCGCCCGCCTTCGGCGAGGCGGCCGCCCTGCCAGACGCCGGCGGGGATCGTAAGCTGGTAGACCTGGCCCGCGGCCGGGTCCGGCCCGAGCGCCGCCCGCGCCGAGCGGCCGTCGGGATAGAGCAGAAAAAGCTCGATGGGATCTCCCTCGTAAAAGCTCCAGACCTCGTCCCGCGTCAGGCGGTGGAAGTTGGAGCGGCTGGGGGGATCGGCGCTGTAGAGGCCGTAGATCGTTGACAGCGCGGCGCGTCCCGCGCCGTCGGTCTGCGCGGAGCGGTAAAGCTCCCGCACGAAGGTTCCCTCTCCCGGCAGCATGGTCATGCCGTAGAGGCGGATCAGCTCTTCGGCGCGGTTTTTCACAGCCGCACCTCCTCGAAGCGTCCGTCGGAGCGGGCGCTGGCCGCGAGGGCCTCGCAGACCGCCGCGTTGACCGCTCCGTCCCGGAACGAGGCCAGACGGCCGTCCGGAACGCCGCCCTCGGCGGCGCGGTAGAACGCGGCGAAGCAGTCCCGGAACGTGTCCGGGAAACCGCCGGCGAAGGCGTCGCACCGGGTCGTGAGCCCCGCGCCGAGGGCGCCCGTGACGACCTCGCAGGGGCGCTCCGAGCGCCAGGAGACGGACCGGTCCGGCGAGGAGATCTCGATGCGCAGGTCGTTGCTGCGGCCCGGCGAGATCTCCGAGAACACCGCCGAGGCGAGCGCGCCGCCGGCGAGCCGGAAGGCCGCCGCGGCCGCGTCCTCGCTCTCGACGAGGATCGGCTCTCCCGCGCCGTCGGGGTACATGACGCCGTCCCGGAGAACGCGCCGGGGCGTGGCGTTCAGGAACGAGGCGCTCGCCGCCTCGACCTCCAGCCCCGTGAGATAGCGCATCAGGTCGATGAAATGGGAGCCGATCTCTGTGACGGCCCGCAGCCGTTCGCGGTAGCGCCAGGAATAGGCGGCGGGGAGAATGTGAAATTCCTGCCGGTAGAGGCCCTGCACGAGAACCGTGCGCCCCATGCGCCCAACCTCGTCCCGGACGCGCGCGCAGGCGGGATAGAAGCGGCTGTTGAAATCCACCGCCGCCGGGACGCCCTTCGCCTCGGCCAGAGCCGCCAGCTCCGCCGCCTCGGCGGCGGAGAGGGAGAGCGGCTTTTCGCACAGCACGGGCTTTCCCGCGGCGATGCAGAGCCGGATGAACGCCCCGTGGGTCTCGGGCGGCGTGCAGATATGCGCGCAGTCCGCGTCCGCCAGCAGGTCCGCCGTGAGGCGGTCCGTGAACCGGGAGCAGCCGCACGCGCGGGCAAATTCCTCCGCGCCGCGCAGGCTGTGGCCCGCGACGAGCGCGACGGAATGGCCCAGGGCGCGGACGGCCCCGGCGTGGACGCGGGCGATGCCGCCCGTTCCGATGATGGCGACCCTCATGGCCTTACCGCTTTCCGGCGTCGTAGGCCTCGCCGGCCGCCTTGGGCGGATGGTTCTTCTTGGAGAAGAACGTCAGCAGCAGCAGGGTGAGGACGTACGGCAGCATCATGAACAGGTCGGAATAGTTGCTGGACAGGCCCATGCTCAGGCAGAGCTGGTACCCGCCGGACTTGGCCAGGCCGAAGAACAGGCACACCGCGGCGGTGGCGGGGATGTTCCAGTTGCCGAAGATCATGGCCGCGATGGCCAGATAGCCGTACCCCATGTAGATGTTGGGGGAGAAGTTGGCGGAGATGGAGTAGGCGTAGCAGATACCGCCGATGCCCGACAGGGCGCCGGAGATCATCACCGCGAGGAAGCGGGTGCGGTCCACGTTTCCGCCGGCGGCGTCCACCGCCTGGGGATTCTCGCCGCAGGCCCGCAGGCGCATCCCGAAGCGGGTCTTGTACATGAGGTACCAGACCACCACCGCGATGACCAGAATGATGAGCTCGAAGGGGTACATGTCCCGGAACAGCGCTCCCAGCACGGGGATGCGGCTGAGGCCCGGCACCGTGAAGCGGTTGGACACGCCCAGGATGAACTTGTTCGAGGACTGGCTGCCCCCCATGAGCTGCTTGTTGACGGCGCTCGTGAGGAACGTGGTCAGCGCCACGGCCAGAATGTTGACGACCACGCCGCTGATGACCTGATTGGCGCGGAATTTCACGCACAGCAGCCCGTGGATGCAGGCGTAGAGGCCGCCGCCCACGCAGGCCGCGAGCATGGCGAGGTAGATGACCGCCTGGGACCCGTCGCCCATGCGGCGCATGAGCAGCACGGCCACCAGCGCGCCGATGAACGCGCCGAAGCCCTGAAAGCCCTCGACGGCCAGGTTGGTCACGCCGCTTTTCTCGGAGTAGATGCCGCCCATGGCCATGATGAACAGGGGGGCCGCGAAGGAAAGCCCGTCGATCAATACCTTTTCCATATCACTTCTCCTCCTTCGTCCCGCCGTCGGCGGAGTTCCGCGGAGTTTCCGTCCCGGCGCGGGCGGCCGCGGTCAGCTTGTCCCGCGCCTCCTCCAGCTTCCGGTGGGCGAGATAGCGGAAATACCCGCCGCAGGAGGAGAACAGCAGCAGAATGCCGGTGATCAGGGAGGCGATCTCCTTGGCCACGCCGAGGGTGGAGCTCATGTAGTTGCTGCCGTTCTGGAAAATGGTGATGAGGATGGAGGCGAAAATGCAGCCGATGGGCGTCGAGTTGCCCAGCAGGGCGACGGCGATGGCGTCGTAGCCCATGGAGCTGAGGGATTTCGGCACGATCGTGTTGTAGTAGCCGCAGTAATAGGTGACGCCCGCGAGCCCCGCGAGGATGCCGGAGAGCATCAGCGCGGCGACGATCCGCCGGCCGACCTTGATGCCCGTGTAGCGGGCGCAGAGCGGATTGCGGCCGACCGCCCGCAGCTCGAAGCCGAATACGGTCTTGTCGAAGAGAAATTTCACCGCGACCACGGCGATCGCCGCCAGCAGGATGCCCAGCGGGAGGCTGCACTTCATGCCGCTGATCTGCACGTTGGTCCAGCTCAGCCGGGCCTCGTTGGAGCAGATCTTCATGGACCGGGTCAGCGGATCGGCGAACTTGCTGTTGATGAAGAACCCGGTGAGGTAGCTGACGATGTAGTTGAGCATGATGGTGGATACCACCTCGTGGATGTTGAAGCGGTATTTCAGGAAGCCCACGAACGCGCCGAGCAGACCGCCGGCCGCCGCGCCGACGAGGATCACCAGGGGCTTCGCGGCCCAGGCGCTCATGCCGCTGTAGCCGATGAACGCCGTGGCGAGAAAGCCGGAGGCCAGCATCTGGCCGGCGATGCCGATGTTGAAGAGGCCCGCGCGGAACGCCACCACAAAGCCCAGCGACGCGAGCAGCATGGGCGCGAGCACGTTCAGAAAGGTGAAGAAATCCGTCAGCATTCCCGCGCCGCCGCCGTAGCTGGACTTGGCGACGAAGCCGGAGCCCTGCAGAAAGCTCAGAAACGCGACCAGCGGGTTCTTGCCCAGGATCAGCAGCAGAATGCTGGCCGTGATCAGCGAGAGCAGGAGGCTCAGGATGGGGACGGTGATGCCGGACCAGCGCTCGCTGTCCAGCAGGGCCGCGAAGCGATGGGAACTCTCGGCCTTTTTCACGATTCCTTCACCCCCATCATGTATCTGCCCACGTCGTGGGACGTGAGCGTCGAGGCGTCCGCCACCTTCAGAAGCTCGCCGTTGTAGATGACGCCGATCGTGTCGGCCAGCTCCATGATCTCGTCGAGCTCGAGCGACACCAGCAGGATCGCGGTGCCGCGGTCGCGCTCGGCCAGAATCTGGCGGTGGATGTTCTCGATGGCGCCGATGTCCAGGCCGCGGGTGGGCTGAACGAAGATGACGAGCTTCGCGTGTTCCTCGATCTCCCGCGCGATGATGGCCTTCTGCTGATTGCCGCCGCTCATGGAGCGCAGGGGAGTCCTGCGGCCCTGGCCGCAGCGGATGTCGTAGCGCTCGATCAGATCGTTGGCGTAGGTCTCGAACTGGCGGAACTGCAGGATTCCCTTTTTCGCGAAGGGCTCCCGGTAGTATTTCCGCAGCGCCAGGTTTTCGCCCAGGTTGAAGTCCAGAAAGACGCCCATGCCCTGCCGGTCCTCGGGAATGTAGGCGATGCCGGCCTCGGTGCGCGCGCGGACGGGCAGCTCGGTGATGTCCTGCCCGCAGAGCTTTACGGAGCCGCCGGCGATGTGCGTCATGCCCGCGATGGCGTCGGCCAGCTCCACCTGACCGTTGCCCGCCACGCCCGCGATGGCGAAGATCTCGCCGCTCCGGATGCGGAAGGAGACGTCCTTCACCACCTCAAACCTGTTGGCGTTGCGGACGACGAGGTGCTCGGCCTCCAGCACGGTGCCCCGGAAATCGGCGGGGTTCTTGTGGGGATTGAAGTCCACCTCGCGCCCGACCATCAGGTTCGCCATCGCCTGGGTCGTGGTGCTCCTGACGTCCAGAACCTGCACCAGCCTGCCGCGGTAGAGGATGGCGCAGCGGTCGGCGATCTTGCGGATCTCCTCGATCTTGTGGGTGATGAGGATGATCGTCTTGCCGCTCTGCCGGAGGCCGTCGATGATCTTGAGCAGGAACTCAATCTCCTGCGGCGTCAGCACGGCGGTGGGCTCGTCGAAAATCAGGATCTCCGCCTTGCGGTAGAGCATCTTCATGATCTCCACGCGCTGCCGGACCGACACGGGCAGATCCTCGATGCGGTCGGTGGGGTTGACCTCCAGGCCGTAGCTTTTGGAGAGCTCCGCGATCTCGCGGTTGGCGGTCTTCATGTCCACGCAGGGCAGGAAGCCGGCGGCCTTTTTCATGGGCTCCACGCCCAGCACGATATTCTCCGCCACCGTATAGTTGTCCACCAGCTTGAAATGCTGGTGCACCATGCCGATGGAATGGGCGGTGGCGTCGTTGGACGAACGGAAGCGCACCGGCTTGCCGGCAATGCGGATCTCCCCCAGGTCGGGCTGATACATGCCGAAGAGCATGCTCATCAGCGTGGACTTGCCGGCGCCGTTCTCCCCGAGGAGCGCGTAGACCTCGCCCTGCCTGACCTGAATGGTGATGTCGTCGTTGGCGACGACGCCCGGAAAACGCTTGGTGATGTTGCGCATTTCCACGATGTAGTCTTCCATGTTATCTCTCCTCGCCCCCTATGCGAAGGATTTTTGGACAGCGGGCGGAAAACGGCGGCTCGCCGCATTCCGCCGGATGCGCGCAGTGCTGTCCGCCCGCCGGCGTTGGCGGGACGGGCAGCACTGAAATCGGTTATTCCACGGTATTCCAGGCGGTTTCCAGTGCCACTTTCATCATGTCGTGGAACGAATCCTGCCTGTCCGCCGCGGTGAGCGCCTCGCCCGTGAACAGGTGGTCGGAGATCGTCAGAATGCTCAGCGCCTTCTTGTGGCAGGCGGAGGCCGTCCAGTACAGGCCGGCCGTCTCCATTTCGACGGCGAGCTGGTCCAGGTCGCGCAGCTGCTGATTGATCTCGGGGCGCGGATAGTAGAAATGGTCGGAGCTGTAGACCGGCCCCACGACGGCGTTGACGCGCAGCGCCTTCGCGGCCTCCACGGCGTGGGCGAGCATCCCGTAGTCCGCCACGGGGACCAGATAGCCGGGGATGTTGTAGGCCGCGCCGTAGGCGGAGTTGGTGGACGCGCCGATGGCGATGACCACGTCGCGCAGCTTCACGCGGTCGGTCAGGCCGCCGGCGGAGCCGATGCGGATGATGGCCTCGACGCCGAACTGGTTGTAGAGCTCGGTCGCGTAAATGCCCATGGACGGAATGCCCATGCCGCTGCCCATCACGGAGACCTTTTTACCCTTGTAGGTCCCGGTGAAGCCCAGCATGTTGCGCACGGTGTTGAAGCAGACCGGATTCTCGAGGTAGGTCTCCGCGACGACCTTGGCGCGCAGGGGGTCGCCGGGCATCAGGACGACCTTGGCGATTTCACACCCCTCGGGCAGGGCGATGCTGGCGGAAATGGATTCTTTCGTCATGCCGCGGTCCTCACTTCAGGCCCGGAAAATCGGTGGGCTTATAGCCGTTGAAGTTGGAGGCCGGCTTGATGGTGCCGTCCTTGACCAGCTTGTAGCAGTCGGCCAGCTTGGTCAGCGCGTCGGCGGAGAGCTGCTGGCGGCCGTCGGCGGAGACGTAGCCGGTGGAGTCGGTGTCGGCGCCCAGCGTGGCGTCGCTGCCCTTGAAGCTGCCGTCGTAGATGGCGGTGAGCTGCTTCTGCACGTTGACGTCCATGACCTTCAGGGTGGAGGTGAGGATGATGTTGGAATCGCCGTTGGCGCCGTCGTCATACTGGTCGACGTCGCAGCCGACGACGTAAACGCCCTTGGCTTCCTTGGCGGCGGTGAACACGCCGTTGCCGGCGTCGCCGGCGGCCACGAACAGAACGTCGCAGCCCTCGCCGATCAGCGCGGCGCCCACGACCTTGCCGGTGGCCTGGTCGGTGAAGTCGCCGATATAGTTGCCGCCCACCACGGCGCCGGTGACGTCGGTGCCGGAGTAGGAGGGCAGCTCGACGCATTCGGCCTTGGTGCCGTACTTGGCGTTGGAGTAGTTGACGCCGGACATGAAGCCGTACTGATAGTTGACGTTGGAGGGATAGGCCATGCCGTTGACGACGGCGACCTTATTGGACTTGGTGCTCAGCGCGGCGGCGACGCCCGCGAAGAAGCCGCCCTCCTGCTCGGTGAAGGTCATGGTGTAGACGTTGTCGAGCGTCATGGCGTTGCCCTGGCTGTCGGTGATGGTGGAGTCGACCACGATGAACTTCTTGTCGGGGTTGGCCTTGGCGATGTCGCCGATGCCGGCGAAGTTGAAGCCGGGCAGCACGAACGCGTCGTAGTCGCCCACCACGTTCTCGACGGTCGGGATGAGCTGGTTGTAGTCGCTCTCCTTGATGTCGGTGACGGTGCAGTCCGGGTGATCCTTCAGGAACGCCTGGATGCCCTCGTAGCAGTTTTGGTTGAACGAGCCGTCGTCGATGCCGGAGGAGGTGATGATGCAGATTTTCAGCGGGGTGCCGGTGGCGGCGGCGGCGGTGGTCTCCGCGGCGGCGGCGGTGGTGTCCGCGGCGGCGGCGGTGGTCTCCGCGGCGGCGGTGGTGGTCTCCGCGGCGGCGGCGGTGGTCTCGGACGCGGTGGCTGTCTTACCGCAGGCCGTAAGGGACGCGACCATCGCGACCAGCGCGAGAATTGCCAGAATTACCTTCATTTTTTTCTTCATAGCAGAGGAACTCCTTTCATTTTCCGTACGTTTCAGTGATGATTCTCTCACAGCCTTCCGGCTGTAAAATTCAATCGAAGAGTTTCCGGAGGCTCTCGGTATAGGGGGGATAGCAGATGCCCTTCTCCGTGATGATGCCGGTGACGAGCGTGTGATCGGTCACGTCGAAGGCGGGGTTGTAGCACTTGACCTCCCGGAGCGCCATGGGCTCGACATAGAATTTCTCCCGGATCTCGGCGGGATCGCGGAGCTCGATCTTGATGTGGGCGCCGTCGGGACAGTTCATGTCCACCGTCGAGGTGGGCCCCAGGGTATAGAACGGAACGCCGTAATGCCTGGCCAGGATCGCCACGCCGGAGGTGCCGATCTTGTTGGCGAAGTCGCCGTTGGCGGCGATGCGGTCGCAGCCCACGAAGCAGGCCTGCACCCAGCCGTTCTTCATCACGATGGAGGCCATGTTGTCGCAGATCAGCGTGACGTCCACGCCGGCTTTCTGCAGCTCGAAGGAGGTCAGCCGCGCGCCCTGGAGCAGCGGGCGGGTCTCGTCGGCGAAGACGTGGAAATTCATCCCGCGCTCCCGGCCCAGGAGCATCGGGCCGATCGCCGTGCCGTAGCGCGACGTGGCCAGCGGACCCGCGTTGCAGTGCGTCAGGACGCCGTCCCCCTCGTGCAGCAGGCTCAGGCCGAGCTCGGAGATCCGGGTGCACATGGAGATGTCCTCCTCGTGGATTTTGGCGGCTTCCGCGCCCACCAGCTCGACGATCTCGGGAACCGGGAGGGAGGGGTTGCCCGTCACCAGCTTCTCCACGCGGTTGAGCGCCCAGCTCAGGTTGACGGCGGTGGGCCGCGAGGAGTTGAGGTATTCCTTCTGGCGGTGGAACTCGGCCGCGAACGCGGCGTAGGGGCGGTCGGCGTACTGCCGGCAGAGCACGTACATGGAGTAGCCGGCGAAGATGCCGATGGCCGGGGCGCCGCGGACGCGCAGCTTGAAGATCGCCTCGAAGCAGCGCGCCTCGTCGTTCAGCGTCAGATAGACCATCCGGTTGGGAAGCTCCGTCTGGTCGATGATGACGACGCTTCCGCGGTCCTCGCTCAGCCGGACGTTGTCGATATGGGTCACATTTTCAATTTCAGACATAACCTGTCGCCCTTTCCTTTATTTTCCGTATATGATCTGTACGCCGTGCTCCTGCAGGTTCCGCAGGCAGTCGGTCTCCGCCTGGGAGGGGGCGTCGTGCCGGTCCGTGACGACGGCGCTGATGCGTTCCCAGGTGCAGTCCACGTAGGGCGCGGCGGTTCCCAGCTTCGTGTGGTCCGCGAGCATGAAGAACTGGTCGCTTCGCGCCAGCATGTCCCGCTTGATCTCGGTCTCCTCGAGGCTCAGCTCCGTCACGCCCTTCTCAAAGGAGAGCGCAGTGGCGGACATGAAGCACTTCTGAATGTTGACGTGCTGCAGCAGATCCAGCTCCCGCACGCCGCTCAGAGACAGCGACGACTTGCGCAGCAGGCCGCCCAGCACCATCACGCTCACCGTCTCGGAGTCGTAGAACTGCAGCGCGACGTTCAGGCCGTTGGTCACCACGGTGATCTCGCGGTCGTGAAGCAGCGGGCACATCTGCAGCGCCGACGTGCTCGCGTCCATGCAGATGATCTCGCCGTTCTGCACCAGCTCCGCCGCGGCGAGCGCCATGGAGTGCTTCTCCTCCTGGCAGACCTTGAACCGCTCCTCCAGCGTCAGGTCGGGGGCCGGACCGCTGCGGGCCGCCTCGCTGGCCACCACGCCGCCGTAGATCCGGGAGACGACGCCCTGATCCTCAAGCTCCTTGAGATCCCGGTGGATCGTCATGTAGGAGACGTTGAATTTCTGAGAGAGCTGATTGATGTCCAGAAAGTCGCTGCGCTTGAGCATTTCCAGTATTTCTTTTTTTCTGGCGTACGGCAGTGGTTTCATGGCATTCCCTCCGTCACCGCTTGTCCTGGCCGTAGTGGTTCACCGCGAAGTCCCGCATGGCGGCCACCAGATCGTCCGAGATGACGTGCGGCTCGCCGATCGCGAGGGCCATCCGGTAGATTTTGGCCGTGACCTCCAGCACCGTGCAGACCTTGAAGGCCTGCTCCAGGCTCGCGCCCACGCACACGGCCCCGTGATTGGCCAGCAGGCAGGCGCAGCCGTTCCCCAGCGCCCGGACGGCGTTTTCCGCCAGCTCGGGCGAGCCGGGCAGGCCGTACTCGGCGACGGACACCGTTCCGCCGAGCGTCTGCGCGGCCTCGTCGCTGATCGGGGGAATGGGGCGGCGCAGCACGGCGAACACCTGCGAGTCGATCGGGTGCGTGTGTATGACCGCCCGGAGTTCCGGACGGGCGCGGAGAATTTCAAGGTGCATTTCCATCTCGATGGTGGGCTTGCGCGTCCCCTCGACCACGGTCCCGTCCAGCCGCGCCGCCACGATATCGTCCTCGGTCAGGACGTCGTACGGCATGGCCGACGGCGTCAGGTAGACAAGGCCGGTTTCCGGGTCGCGGAGGCTGAGGTTGCCCCAGGTATCGACGGTCAGGCCGCTGTGCAGCATCCGCTTGCCGGCGTCCACAAGGCAGGTTTTACAGTTCATTTTCAATCTCTCCCCAGTGCGGGACGGCGAGCTCCGCGGCGATTCCCGCCGCCCGTCCGAGCCGCGTCCGGCGCCGCCCGCGTCCCGGACGGCCCGCTTTCTTACAGAAGAAATCATACGCCGATGCATATTGATTGTCAACACAAAATATCAAACTTTAACATATGACCGCCGCAGTCTTATAAAAATATCACCAAATATCACCAAAATTGTATCCTCGGGCGGCGCCGATCCGCTGCCCGGGGTCGCGTCCCGCGCGCCGTTGACATTCTCCGCGCGAATGGCTACAATCGTCTTATCCGGCGTAGCTGCGCGGGAGCGGGAGGCGCGACATGGACGATTTTCAATACTGCAAGCTCGAAATTTTCATACCGGAGTCCCATTTTCCGGCGCTGCGCCGCGCGCTGCGGGACGCGGACGCCGGGCACCTCGGAAACTACGACTGCTGCCTCTCATACAGCCGCGTCACCGGCTGCTGGCGGCCGCTGGAGGGAACGCATCCCTATCTCGGGGAGATCGGCGCGGTCAGCGAGGAGCCGGAGCTGAAGGTGGAGGTCGCCTGCCTGCGGGACAGGGTGGACGAGACGCTCGCCGCGGTCAGGGCCGTCCATCCCTACGAGGAGCCGGTCATCAACGTGATTCCGCTCTGGCGGACGGGCCTGTAGAGGGCCGGCGGCCCGGCGTTCGTATTTTATATTCTGCGGCTTGCTTTTTATTCGGCGGCCTAATATAATGGAACAGCAATACTTGCCGGAAAAGGTCGGAAACGGCTGCCGGCGGACTGGGAGGAAACGGAATGTTTGACGCAAAGCTCTGGAACAAACAGGCGAATATCGTCGCCGACATCCTTTCGCGCGCGCCGTCTTTCAATAAGGAGGAGCGCATCGGCGCGGCCGAGTTTCAGCGCCGCCGCCGCGCGGTGATGGACGCGCTGGCCGCGAACGGCTACGACTGCGGCCTTGTCTACTCGGACGAGCACTATGCCGGCGACGTGCCGTATCTCGGCGGGAACACCAACATCTCCATCGAGCCCGTGGCCGGCGTGATCGGCAAGAACGGCTTCTACCTGCTGGCCGGGCTGGAGGGCGGCTACTGCGCCGAGCAGCTCGCGCCGCGCTCGGGCTGCAACGTCCGCAAGGTCGAGATGCTCAAGCTGGCCGACGAGGACTATCCCGTGGCCGCCTGCCGCGTCGAGGACGTGCTCGAGGAGGCCTGCGGCGGCCGCCCGCGCAACATGGCGCTGCTGACGCCGAGCCAGGTCCTGCCCGCGAGCATCTACCGCTATATGGTCGACTATTTCGGCGACGCCTCGAAGGTCGTCGACGCGCAGGAGATCTACTACAAGATCAAGTACATCAAGTCCGACGACGAGATGAAGATGCTCTCCACGGCCGCGCGTCTGTGCGACCCGATGATGGAGGCCATGGCCAGCGTGATCCGGCCGGGCATGTACGAGACGCAGGTCTCCCAGTGGGCCTATACGGTCGCGCAGGAGCTGGGCGTCGAGCAGATGGGCTTCCAGGTCATGGTGACCTCGGGCGAGAACAACCGCACGCTGATCGGCAAGTCCATGAACCGCGTCATCCAGCCGGGCGACTACGTGATGCTCGGCGTCGGCCCGAAGTGGGACGGCCTGACCGCCTGCGAGCGCGCGACCATCGTCGTGGCCGACAGCCCCGAGAAGATGACCGACGACCAGAAGTACTGGCTCTCGTTCACCGAGGACGCCTTCCGCGTCGGCCTCAGGGCGTACATCGACGTCGCCGAGAACAACCTGCCCGCCAAGCTGCAGGAGCAGGCGCTGGTGGACTACTACGCCGGACGCTCGGCGGAGGTCTCCAAACGGATCGGCAAGCCCGTCGACATGTCCGTCCTCAAGCCGTACACCGGCACGCACAACGCGGGCTATACCGAGTGCCAGGAGTTCTACGGCGCGATCACGCTCCACTCCGACGAGCCGCTCGGCAGCCAGATCGTGACGATGCTGGACGTGGCCGTCCGCGGCTTCGGCAACCACTGGAACGACATCGTGATCCCCGGGCTCGACTACGTGCTCGTGGAAAAGACGCTGGGCAAGTTCGGCCGCGAGGTCAGGGTTTTGAACGAGCTGCCGGTCAGCATTCAGAGCTTCGTGGGAAGAGGCTTCTGAGGAGCCCTCCGGAACCGGAGCGGGCGGGGCGGAGGCTCCGCCCGCTTTTCGTATCTGATTTTGAAAAAGTTGTGGCCGTTTTCGCAAGAAATCATCCGCGCGGAATCCGGCGCCCGTGGTAAAATGGAAGAAGAATCAGGAAAACGGGAGGGTTTTGCCGTGCTGACCGAACTGAGAAGCTATATTTTGAACAAGGAATATTACAAGTACCGCCGTCCGTCCGGCATCGATTTCGCCGCCGAGTACGCGGCGGAGAAGCTGCCCCCGCGCGCCCGCGTGGCCGACCGCTTCGCGCGCATCTGCGCGCTGGAGACGCCCCTTATCATGCCCGGCGAGCGGATCGTCCTCACGCGGACGATCACCGATCCGAACGCCATCTTCATCAAGGAGGAGGGCAAGGAGCGCATCGACCTGCCTTGCATCTATACGAAGGACGAGTGGCTCGCGGTCAAGCGCGAGCACTTTATCCACGAGGCCGGTTATCTCTCCAACGTCATCCCGGACTTCGCGCAGATCCTCTCGCGCGGCCTGCTCGACTACAAAAAGGACGCCGACGAGTACGCCTGCCGCATGATCGACGCGCTGATCGGCCTGACCGACCGCTACGCCGACGAGGCGCGGCGGCAGGGGAGGGACGACGTCGCCGAGACGCTCGCGCGCGTGCCGCGCTATCCGGCGCGCGGCTTCCGCGAGGCGCTGCAGTTCCTGCGCGCGATCAACTTCGCCGCCTGGCTCGAGGGCAACTACCACGTCACGATGGGCCGTTTCGACCTCTACTGCTGGCCGTACCTGCGGGCCGACCTCGAGAGCGGAAAGCTGACCGAGGACGAGGCGCTCGACCTGCTGTGCGACTTCTTCCTCGCCTTCAACAAGGACACCGACCTCTATTACAGCATCTACCGCGGCGACAACGGCCAGAGCTTCACGCTCGGCGGCGTCGGCCGCGACGGAAAGCCCGTGTTCAACACGCTCTCGAAGCTCTGCCTGAAGGCGAGCAAGGCGCTGAAGGTCATCGACCCCAAAATCAACATCCGCGTGGACAAAAACACGCCGCCGGAGATCTACGAGCTCGGCAGCGAGCTGACGGCCGTCGGCCTCGGCTTCCCGCAGTACACGAACGACGACGTGATCGTCCCCGGCTTCGAGCGGCTGGGCTACGCCCCCGAGGACGCGCGGAACTACGCCATCGCCGCCTGCTGGGAGATCATCGTCCCGATCCTCAGCGCGGACATCATCAACGTCGGCGCGCTCTCGTTCGCGAAGGTCGTCGACCGCGCGTTCCACGGGGCGCTGCCGACGGCGAAAACGTTCGACGAGTTCTACGCCGCCGTCGAGAGCGGCATCCGCGGCGAGTGCGCGGCCATCACGGGGCGGATGCAGAACGTCTGGTTCATCCCCTCGCCGCTCTACGGCCTGTTCTTCCCGGTCGAGGACATCTCGAAGGGCGGAAAATACAACAACTTCGGCATCCACGGCACCGGCATCTCCACCGCCGCCGACTCGCTCGCGGCGATCAAAAAATACGTCTACGACGAGAAGAGCGTCTCGCCCGCCGACTACATCGCCGCGGTGGACGCCGACTTCGCCGGACACGAGGACTTCCTCGCGAAGCTCCGCTACGACACGCCCAAGATGGGCTGCGACGACGATTACGTCGATTCCCTCGCCGTCCGCCTGATGGACAGCTTCGCCGACGCGCTCGAGGGGAAGCGCAACTGCCGCGGCGGCGTGTTCCGCGCGGGCACCGGCTCGGCCATGTACTATCTCTGGCACGCCGAGGAGATCGGCGCCTCGCCGGACGGCCGCCGGAAGGGCGAGGGCCTCGGCACGAATTTCTCACCCAGCCTTTACGCCCGCACGCCCGGCCCGTTCTCGATCATCCGCTCCTTCACCAAGCCGCATCTTCAGCGCACCGTCAACGGCGGGCCGCTCACGCTCGAGTTCCACAGCAGCATGTTCGCGACCGAGGACGGCGTCCGCAAGCTCGCGCAGCTCGTGCGGAGCTTCGTGCAGCTCGGCGGCCATCAGATCCAGCTCAACACCGTCGACGCCGCCACGCTGCGCGACGCGCAGAAGCACCCGGAGAAATATCCGCAGCTCATCGTGCGCATCTGGGGCTGGAGCGCCTACTTCGTCGAGCTCGACCGGCGCTATCAGGACCACGTGATCGCGCGCAGCGAATACTCGCTATGACCGGCACCGTCTTCGATATCAAGGAGTTCGCGGTGCACGACGGGCCCGGCCCGCGCGTGACCGTGTTTCTCAAGGGCTGCCCGCTGCGCTGCCGGTGGTGCCACAACCCCGAGGGCCTCTCGCCGGAGCCGCAGCTGCTGTGGAAAAAGAATCTCTGCGTCGGCTGCGGCCGCTGCCGGGAGCCGTGCGGCCACGAGGAGTGCCGCGGCCTCGGCCGCTGCTGGCGCAAATGCCCGAAGGGCGCGCTGAGCCTCAGCGGCCGCGTGTGGGAGGCGGAGGCGCTCGCGGAGAAGCTGCGCCGCTCCGCGCCGATGCTCGCCGCGATGGGCGGCGGCGTCACGCTCTCGGGCGGCGAGCCGACGATGCAGTGGCGCTTCGCCGCCGAGCTGCTCGACCGCCTCGCGCCGATGCACCGGGCCGTGGAGACCTGCGGGTACTGCTCCGGGGAGGCGTTCGGCGCGATCCTCGGGCGCGTGGAGTACGTGCTGATGGACCTGAAGCTCGCCGACCCGGCGCTGCACCGGAAATTCACGGGCGTCGACAACGCGCCGATCCTCCGCAACCTGGAGCTGCTCCGCGCGTCGGGCAAGCCGTTCCTGCTCCGCACGCCGCTGATCCCCGGCATCACGGACACAGAGGAGAACCTGCGCGGCATCGCCGCGCTCGCGGGCGAGGACCCCGTGGAGCTGCTCGAATACAACAAATTCGCGCCCGCGAAGTACGACATGCTCGGGCGGGCTTACCCGCTGCCGGAGCTGCCGGCGCCGCGGACGCCGGATCTCAGCCTTTTCCGGAACGTCACGCTCAGCAGACTATCATGAAAACGGAGGCAGTTTTATGAAACCGTATACGTTCGTCAATCTGGACACCCGCGAGGCGGGACAGCTTGAAGTCCTTTTCCCCGGCTGGGACGGCGCGAACGAGCGCCTGTGCGTCTACAGTCCGCACGACGACGACGCCCTCCTCGGCGCGGGCTACGCGATCCGCGCGGCGGTCGACGCCGGCGCGGAGGTCACGATCTTCATCGTCTGCAGCGGCAACGCCGGCTACAGCTCCCCCGAGCAGCGGGACACGATCGTCGAAACGCGCCGGCGCGAGACGCGCGAATGCTACCGCGAGCTCGGCGTGCGCGAGGAGAACATCGTGTTCCTGGGCTTCCCCGATTTCAGCGCGATCCAGTACGTCGGCTGGCAGATCGCGCCGGACCGCGAGGGCCATTTCCGCCGGACGATCACCGAGCTGCGCACCCGCCGGATCACCCGCATCCTCGTGCCGAACCACTACCGCGAGCACATCGACCATCTGGCCGCGAGCCTGATGGCCTCCTACGACGCGCCGCAGAGCGGCGACGCCTTCGCCGTGGACTGGGCCAAGCCCCACACGGTCACGAGCGTGGCGCAGTACGCGGTCTGGGCCGACCTTGCGCCGGAGGACGCCGTCCTGCGCGGCCGCGACACGAGCCTGCGCGCGAACACCGCGGTCATGGCCGACGAGTCGGCGGAGGAGACCATCCGGCAGGGCATCCGCCGGTACGTCTCCCAGCAGCAGATCATCGCCGACCTGATCGCCCAGCGGCAGGCGCGCCGGATGGACGACGGGCGCTACGTCGAGGTCTATCTGCGCTTCGACCCCCGTCCCAAGCTCAGCTACGCGCCCTACAAGGCGTTCCTCTCGAAGCTGCCCTACTGAAAACAAGAGCCGCCGCGATCTTCGGTCGCGGCGGCTCTTTTCATCAGGCGAGGATCATGCGGCCGAAGTCGCACGGGCGGTGGAAGTCCGGCGTTTCGGACGTGCAGGGGTTCCAGCTCAGATAGTGCGGGTGCGGCGTGAGATCGCCGCACTTGAAGCAGTTCGCGCGCAGCTCGCGGCCGGAGAAGGGCGCGTAGCCGGGGAAGAACAGCCGGACAAAGTCCCACGGGATGCGGTAGAAGATCTCCCAGCCGCCCTCGCAGCGGCGCGCGTTTTTGGCGAAGAGCGCGTCCTCGCCGTCGGGCGCCTGGCGGGAGTTGCGGGCGCGGCTGTAATTGATGCCGATGTACATGCGCCCGTTCGGGTTGGCCTCGAAATTGAAATACCGCTCGTCCGCGGTATCCGGGCGGAAGAAGAGCTCAAGGCAGCTGTCCTCGCAGACCATGCCGAGCGGCTCGGTGTGCTCGGCGCGGATCTCGCTCTCCCGCGCGCGCAGGTGGACGAGGAGCGCCTCGTCGTTCCAGGCGAGCTGCGCGGACGCGGCGACGCCGGGATTCGGAAGCCAGGGGCAGTTCTCCAGATTGAGAACGGGCGCGGCGCCCCAGTCGGGCGCGCCGTCCGCGCGGGAAATCACATAGGTTTTCATCCATTGACCCTCTTTCATTTGCCGGGCGGCGTCAGGGCCGGAGCGAACGGGAATACTCGGTCAGCGTCATGCCGGTTTTGCGCTTGAACAGCGTCGAAAAATAATAGATGTTCTCGTAGCCGACGCGTTCGGCGATCTGCGAAAAATTCAGGTTGCTCTCCCGGATCAGGCGCCGGGCCTCGCTGACGCGGAGGTTGGTGAGGTAGGGGATGACGGAGGTGCCGACCTGCTCCTTAAAGACGCGCTTGAGCTGGGAGACGCTGACGGACATCCGCGCGGCGAGCGACTCGAGCGTCAGCTTCTCGGCGTAGTGCGCGTCCAGGTACGCCTGAAGCTCGGCGGCGACCTGCGCGTGGTTGCGGAGCTGGTTGGCCGAGACGGCCCGCTCGTCGAAGCGGATGGAGCTGCCGCGGCGATAGATGTAGATGAGAAACTGCTCGAGGCTGGTCTGGATGAGCTGATCGCCGCCGAACGGCGCGCCGTCCTTCTTCCGCAGGTCCACGAGGGGCGGATCGTTGTCGAAATGGGCGAAGGAATTTTCGGACTCCTTGACGATCGCCGAGAGGCACTGCTTCTCGGCCGGGTGGAGCAGCAGGAGCTTGTGCTCGAACTGCCGCATACAGGGGCTCGCGCAGGCGAAGGAGACCACGATGATGTTGACCTGCGCCTCGCCCGAGGCCCGGAAGGAGTGAAACTCGTTGGGACAGTGGAACGCAAGCTCGCCCGTCCGCAGCGGATACTGGCTGCTGCCGGCCGTGATGAGCAGCTCGCCGCGGTCGACGTAGACGAACTCCCAGAAGTCGTGGGTCTCTCCCGGAAACTCGTAGCCGCGGGGCAGCTTGTAGTAGGAGATGTTGACGAGATCGGTCACGCGGAACACCGTCTCGAGCGGGTATTTCTGGTACTGCTTCATGAGGCGTCACCTGCCGATTTGGCTGAAAACATAAAACAATAAGCAAATAATATAAGGCGCGGCCGCGGGGACCGGTCTATAATGGAGCCATCAAGAGTATACGCTCTTTCACAAAAACAGTAAATAGTCAAATGAAAAGGAAGGTGTCGTATTTGAAAAAATCCATCAGCTATTGGTCCTTTTCCGGAAAAAGCGCGGTTGAGGCCATGGAGCTCGCGAAGGACGCGGGCTTCGACGGCATCGAGCTGACGCTCGACGCGGCCGGAGATCTGAACCCCGATACGACCGACGCGCACCTGCAGGAGCTTAAAAAAGCCGCCGGCGAAATCGGTATCGCGCTCCCCAGCGTGGCAAGCAGCCTTTACTGGACGTATTCCTTCACGTCCGACGACCCCGCCGAGCGCCGGAAGGCGCACGACGCGGCGCTGACCGAGCTCCGCTTCGCAAAGGCGCTCGGCGCGGACACGATCCTTGTGGTGCCCGGCTCCGTGGGCGTCGAATTCGTGCCGGACCGCCCGATCGTCCCGTACGACACGGCCTACGACCGCGCGCTCGACGAGATGAAAAAGCTCGCGCCCGCCGCGGAGGAAAACCGCGTCGCCATCGGCGTGGAGAACGTCTGGAACAAGCTCCTGCTCTCGCCGCTGGAGCTGCGCGACTTCATCGACAAGATCGGAAGCCCGTACGTCGGCTCCTATTTCGACGTCGGCAACGTCGTGTACGCCGGCTATCCCGAGCACTGGATCCGCATTCTCGGCAAGCGGATCAAAAAGGTCCACTTCAAGGACTTCCGCCGCAATCCCGGCGGGCTGAACTCCTTCGTGGACATCCTCTCCGGCGATGTCGACTGGCCCGCGGTCATGCGCGCCTTTGCCGACGTCGGCTACGACGGCTGGGCGGCCGGCGAGATGATCCCCGCGTATCAGCATGCCCCGGATCAGATTATTTACAATACGGCCCGTTCCATGGACCGGATAATGGGAGGAAAATTCTGATGATTAAAGTCGGCATTATCGGCTGCGGATTCATGGGCGGCATGCACGCCGCCTGCTACAAGGCGCTCGAGTCCCTCGGCGTGAAGGTGACCGCCGTGGCGGACAACCGCCGGGAGTCCGCCGAAAAGCTGGCCGCTTCGACCGGCGCGAAGGCCTACGGCAGCTGCATGGAGCTCATCGAGAACGCGGACGTCGACGTCGTCGACATCTGCCTGCCGACGGACATGCACGTTTCGCACGCGGTCGCCGCGATGCGGCGGGGCAAAAACGTCTTTATCGAGAAGCCCATCTGCCTGAAGGAAAACGAGATGGAGGAGATCCTGCGCGTCGAGAAGGAAACCGGCGCCAAGGTGCAGGTCGGCCAGGTCATCCGCTTCTGGAAGGAGTACGTCTGGCTCAAGGAGGTCAAGGAATCCGGCGTCTACGGCCGCTTCCTCTCCGGCACGTTCACGCGCGCCAGTTCGCGTCCCACCTGGGCGATCGACGACTGGTACGCCAACCTGCCCCGCTCCGGCGGCGTGACCGACATGCACGTGCACGACACCGACTACATCCGCTATCTGCTCGGCGAGCCCGACCGCGTCCAGTCCCAGGCCTACCGGGACGACAAAGGCGGCATGCGCCAGATCTTCACGCTCTTCGGCTACGGCAGGAACGTCGGCGTCTCCGTGGAGGCCTGCATGGACTATCCTGCGTCCTTCCCGTTCAACGGCGCGTACCGCGTGAAATTCGAGAAGGCCGCCGCCGTTTACGACCACGGCGTGCTGACCGTCTACCCCGAGGAGGGCGAGCCGTTCCATCCGGAGCTGGCTGAGGAGTGCCAGTCCGGCAGCGACGTCGGCGGCAATATCTCCTCGCTCGGCGGCTATTACAACGAGCTGAAGTACTTCGTGGAGTGGCTGAAGGGCGAGCACACCGGAACGGTGGCGTCCGTCGCCGAGGCCGTGCGCTCCGTGCAGCTCGTCCAGCGCGAGATCCAGGCGGCCGGCGGTCTGATCGCCTGATCTCCTCCATACGCGGCTCTGCCGCGAGGCGCTGAAAAAGGCCGCCCGGATTGTCAACGGAATCCGGGCGGCCTAATTGGTTTACGGGTATTATATTCGACAAAGCGAAGATATATTTTTTGTGCAGGTCTTACAAGTGGAGAAAATACAGCCAAAAGAATTGTACACTTTTGTGCGCGATTTGTAAAAACTTTTTATTAATTTGATTGACTGAGAATATTATTCGGTGCTATTATATGGGCAGGGAAAAGCTAGACGCCCCGAAAGATGCTCTCCATGATCAGAATGGCCGCCGCGTTCCTGCTGGATTCGCAGTCGTCGTCGAACAGCTCGACGTTCAGCTCGCGGGAGCTTGTGACCGTGGAGTATTCGTTTTTCAGCGTTTCCCGCAGCAGCGAGGAGAAGCCGTTCCCCAGCGCGCGGATCGCGCCGCCGATCCGGATGCTCCGCACGCCAAAGAGATTGACGATGCTGATGAGACCGCAGCAGAGCGAACGCGTGAAGCCGCGCAGGGCGGCCTCCGTGCCGGGATCGCCCGCGAAAAACGCCTCCGAGACCTGCTCCATCGCGTCCTGGTTGCAGTCCGCGCCGTAGGTGTCGCTGTAGCGCAGCGGCCGGCCGGTGTTCTCCGAGACCGCGCGGAACAGCGCGGGCGTGGAGCACAGCGTCTCCAGGCAGCCGCGGTTGCCGCACTTGCAGAGCGGCCCGTCCTCGCGGACGATGATGTGTCCCGCCTCGACAGGCAGACAGATGTCCCTGCCGCCCGCGCGCATCACGATGCCGGCGTTGATTCCTTCGTAGATCGTCATGGCGAGCAGCGGCGTGCGCGTGTTTTCTCCGGCGTCCATGTAGGCCGCGTAGGCCGTCACGGTCGAGTTGTTGCTGATCATGACGCGGGCGTTCGGAAGGCCGGCCCGCAGGCCGGCGATGAGATCAGGCTCCGCCATGCACGCCTCGGGAATGACGGCGGAGAAGCCCAGACGTCCCGTGCCCTCCTCGAAAAGACCGGGGAAGAGGACGTGAACGCCGAGCAGACGCCCGACGTCGAGCCGGTTTTCCCCGGCGATCGAGGAGATCGCGTCCAGCACTCCGGCGCAGGTCGCGGAGGCTTCGCGCACACGGCGCGAGGCGATCCGGTTCAGACGAATGTCATAGATGGTGAGGACATAGCCCCGGCTGAGGATTTCCAGGGTTGCGATCAGCCCGCGGGCGGCGTTGACCTCCAGCAGAATCGGTTTCCGGCCGCGCTCGGTGGTTTCGGGGATCAGGTCCGTCTCCATGATCCACTGGTTGGCGATCAGCTCGTCGATGAGCATGGAGACGGTGGCGGGCGAAAGCCCGGAGATGCGCGCGAGGGACGCGCGCGAAACAGGCGCGTTTTTCCGCACCAGATTGAAAAGCGCCATCATATTCCGGTCCTTGATCAGCTGCTGTGAGGAAACTGCCGGAGCGTTCTCCTGCGACTGGAAATGGATCATATCTTATCGCCCCGTTTCAAAGTATTAAATTATTATAACACATCTCGAGGGTGCTTGTAAAGCGCCGCCCTCGGCGCGAACCGCCGGGAGACCCGCCCCGGCCGGATGAAAAGGTCCACATAATCCCGCAGGGGGTTTCATGGAACGCCGCCCGTGTAAACGGTAGGACGTAGCCAAATATCAGGAGGAATGAAAAAGTCATGAGTAAAAACAACACAACAGAAGCTGCGGTGAAACCCAACTTTCTGCAGCGCGTCTCCACTTTCTCCAAGGATTACATGTCCATTGTGGGAATTATCCTGCTGAGTATCGTCTTCACGATCCTTTCCAGGTATTTCTTCACCTGGGACAACTGGAAGAACATCCTTCTGCAGAGCTCCACCGTCGCGATCGTCGCTCTTGGCCAGGCGGTCATCCTTCTGACCGGCAACTTCGACCTCTCCCTCGGCCGCATGGTCTGCGTGACCAGCTGCGTGGGCGCCATTCTGATGAAGACCTATAATGTTTCCCCCGCGCTGGCGATCCTCGTCATGCTGGTTCTCGGCATCGCCCTCGGCTCCTTCAACGGACTGCTGACCGCCTATGTCGGCCTGCCCGCCTTCATCGCCACCCTCGGCACCCAGTATATCTGCTACGGCGTCGCGAAGCTCATCACCAACGCGACCCCGATCCCCAAGATGCCCGAGTCCATCGGCTGGCTCGGCCGCGGCTACCTCGGCCCCATCCCCTACTGCGTTCTCATCATGATCGTGATATACGTGATCGCGCAGTTCGTAACGACCAAGACCCGCGTCGGCCGCAACCTCTACGCCGTCGGCGGCTCCCGCGAGGCCGCGTTCTTCTCCGGCATCAACGTCAAGAAGTACTATTTCGGCACCTTCATCCTGGCCGGCTTCCTCTCCGCCTTCGGCGGCCTGATCCTGATGTCCCGCCTGAACTCCGTCGCCGTCTCCAACGGCAACAACTATGAGTTCGACGCCGTCATCGGCTCCATCATCGGCGGCATCAGCCTGACCGGCGGCAAGGGCCACGTTATCGGCACCATGTTCGGCTGCATCTTCCTGATCACCCTGTTCAACGGCTTCTCCCAGCTCGGCGTCGACCCGTTCGTGCAGGACGTGCTCAAGGGCATCGTGCTTGTCATCGCCATCACCCTCGACGTGCTGCGCAACAAGAAAAAAGCATGATCGACCTTTACCGAACAGATTATGATTAGGAAAGGTTGGAGCAAATAAATGGAAAAAGATTATATCCTCAGGCTCCAGGGAATCACAAAGGAATTTCCTGGCGTCAAAGCCCTGAACAACGTCAGCTTCGAAATTGAGCGCGGCACGATCCACGGCCTCGTGGGCGAGAACGGCGCCGGCAAGTCGACGCTGATCAAGGTCCTGGCCGGCATCTACCAGCCGAACGAGGGCACCTTCCTCCTCAACGGAGAGGAAAAGCATTTCGCCTCGCCGATCGAGGCGCGCCACGCCGGCATCAGCGTGGTGCACCAGGAGATCAAGCTCGCCGAGCCTCTGAGCGTGGCCGAGAACATGTTCCTCGGCAACATCATGATGAAGGGCAAGCTCGTCGACTGGAAGGGCATGCGCGACCGCGCGCAGGCCATCGTGGACGACCTGGACATGGATATCGACATCAACGCGCAGGTATCCTCCCTCACCGTCGCCAAGAAGCAGATCGTCGAGATCATGCACGCGATCAACAACAACTCCAAGCTGCTCATCATGGACGAGCCCTCCGCCGTCCTCACGGACCGCGAGCTGGAGGTCATGTTCCGCATCGTTCGGCAGCTCCGCGAGAAGGGCATCACCATCATCTACATTTCGCACCGCCTCGACGAGGTGTTCGAGCTCTGCGACAACGTGACCGTTCTCCGCGACGGCCAGCACATCAAGACCATGGCCACCTCCGAGGTGGATAAGCACGGCCTCATCACCATGATGGTCGGCCGCGAGATGGGCCAGGAGTACCCCAAGGAGGTCGGCGACATCGGCGGCACGATCCTTGAGGTCAAGCATCTCGTCCGCAACGGCGTGCTCAAGGACATCAGCTTCCAGGTGCGCTCCGGCGAGGTGTTCGGCATCTCCGGCCTGGTCGGCGCGGGCCGCACCGAGCTTGCGCGCGCGATCCTCGGCATCGACAAGATCGACTCCGGCGAGGTGTTCGTGCGCGGCAAGAAGGTCAACTACCACAGCTTCTCCGACGCCATTGGCGACGGCCTCGGCCTGATCCCGGAGGACCGCAAGCTCGAGGGCCTCGTGCAGATCATGTCCGTCAAGAAGAACATCACGATGGTCAACATGAAGCAGGTGATCCGCGGCGGCGTGATCCGCGGCGAACTCGAGGACAAGTACAGCCAGGAGTACGCCGAGAAGCTGCACGTTATGGCGCCCACGATGGACACCGAGGTGCAGTACCTCTCCGGCGGCAACCAGCAGAAGGTCGTCATCGCCAAATGGCTCTTCCAGAACGCTGAGATCCTGTTCCTCGACGAGCCTACCCGCGGCATCGACGTCGGCGCGAAGGCCGAGATCTACCGCCTGATCGACCAGATGGTCAAGGCAGGGAAG
>Ga0183095_10176_pt3 | contig 28031 bp, 21 predicted proteins | sample BioMet4_FD_130346 | JGI IMG/M metagenome (GOLD analysis project Ga0183095, IMG submission 130346) | Microbial communities from bioreactor (seeded with sewage sludge) at LBNL, California, USA - Biofuel metagenome 4 (v2) (version 3) | ecosystem: Engineered > Bioreactor > Anaerobic > Unclassified ...
ATGGCAATTCACTGATTAGTTTTATGACGGTTTTAAAAAACCAAAATAAGTACAACCTTACTGCCCAAGATAATGATGGGATCTATTGTCAAAAAAGGTTGAGTAGAGTACTTTCATTTATTTGTGCCTGTTATTCAAAGAATTTCATGTGCGTTTTACAGTGAACCAGTGCTCAAATCTCTTCATTTTCTTTTTTATGGCCATGATTCAATAAGTTGACGTCTTCCAGACCTTCACATACTTGCGTTTTGCGTCTCAATTCACAAGATATGAACTTCTTTTTTCTCGCAGGTTATTTCGGAACACGTTCAGCCAAAAAATCGAATATCAAAAAATTCACTCGATTAGATATTTAATTTTATATATAGAAACTATACTTAATTTATTAATTGCCTTTTTTCTTTCGTATATATTGACTAAATCAAATAACTATATATAATCCTATTAATTATTATTCTCAACGTTGAAACGCAAATGAGTAAGACAGAGGAATAGAAATTAAAAGAATAGTACATATTTCAGACATTCATTTTTCAGAGGCATATTATGTGCCTGAGATTGCAAATTCCATGCTTGAAAACATAAACAGGAGCTCTCCAGATATTGTAGTAATTACCGGCGACCTGACGGAAAACGGGCTTGCAGCCGAGTATAATGGGGCAAAGAAATTCATCGACAGGATTGAATGCAAAAACAAAGTGATAGTTCCAGGAAATCATGACTCCAGAAACGCCGGTTACCTCTTTTTTGAGGATCTTTTCAAAACCAGATCGACTTATGGGCACTTTGGAGAGGTCACTGTAGTGGGGCTTGATTCTTCCCAGCCGGAACTTGACGAAGGGCATATCGGAAGGGAAAATTACAACTGGATAGAAAATGCTTTCTCAGTAAACGGTTTCAAAGTTTTTGCCCTTCATCACCACCTTATTCCGATCCCCAGAACTGGCAGGGGAAATAATGTACTTGTAGATGCAGGAGATGTTCTGGAACTCCTGGACCGTTCAGGTGTCAACCTTGTGCTCTGCGGGCACTGGCACATCCCCTGGGTCTGGAGACTAAACGACATGCTTGTAATCAGTGCGGGAACTGTCTGCTCTTACAAAGTTCGTGGAAAAATGTCTCAGTGCTACAATTTGATTGAGATTGATGCACCAGAATCCGATTGCAAGCGCTGGCATCTGCAAGTTTACAGAGTTTTTTCAAGAGGAGAAAAGGAGAAGGTTGTTGATAGTATACTATAATTAAGCAAAATAAAGTTAGAAAAATATGAGGTCCAGTGCTTGAGAAGTATCTCGTTCCTTCTCCTGAATAGCTTGAAAAAGTAAAAGATATTTTTAAAATAAATATTTACATCCTCCTTTTTTGCCTGGATACCGGGAATAATATATGAAATTACTATGGCTGCACAATTTATGAGTCTTCTTTTCAGATCTCTTATCTTCCTTGTAAATAATTATTTGCTCATTTTTATATTTTCAAAAACGCATGATTGATTTGAATTGAAATCGATCTGATTACCAAATTCAATGATGAACGTAATTTCAAAAACCACCCAATGCTGGAACTGAATCAATATTTTAGGGGAAAAAATGAAAAGATAACTCATATTATCAAATTCGTATTTTAATACTCTAACATTCAGATCGGAAATCACTACATGTAGTATTTGAAGCTGCTATGAGTGTTTTAGTCTCCAATCAGTTAGCCTGCATTCGAGAGGATATTAGATTCTTATCGTTAGTCACCAGTAGTAATAAATAAATTCAATTCAATAGTATCCAATACCAATAGAATTAAAATCACTATCTGCTCTTTTATCAATTGTAAAATTTTTAAAACGAACTGTGTAGCTGTTGACTAAATTTATATTAACAAATATCTTTTTAAAGTGGTGGGTATAAGGTGGCATATCAACATGTAAATACTTTAAGCCCTGGAAATCCTTTCAGAGATTGGCTTGTTGAGAAAGTTGTAACAGATCGGCTTAAGAATAAGCATTGTTTGGTTGATGTTTATAAATCAAATTCTTCTCATACTGTCTGCAAGTATCATTTCAAGGGTCAGCATTACAGTGTAGTGGCAAAGTTTTTTTCTGAACCTACAGGACAACTGAAAAATTATAACGCTTATAAAGGTATGATGAAGGAATATAGGAACCTGGAAAGAGCCTCTTCAATAATAAATGTTGCAAAACCGCTTTCAGTCCATACAAAATTTAACTGTGCGTTTGTAACCGAGTACATACCAGGTAAATCTTTGGGCTGGTACATAAAACATGAAGAAAAACTCGATGAGCGGCTTACTGCCGTTGCACATATGCTTCGACAGCTTCACGATAATACAAAGTCTTCTTACAATAAGGAAAACGAATTTAAAAATTATCATGAGGTTCTGGGCCATCTGAAACTGGATCATGATACCAGAAAGACTTTTAATAAACTGCTTGGAAAATGGTGGTACAGTTCGTGGCTCGACAGAGAATGCGGCTGTATGGTTCACAGGGATGTTACTCCCTCTAATTATATATTTTATAAAGGTAAGCCTTATGCAATTGATTTTGAAAGCTCCTGGTCACATGCCCATCCTGTAAGAGACCTGGGAATTCTCACTGCAGAACTTAAAAACGAGTTTGAATGGCATAAAGGAGGAAGCTGGAAAGCCGAACCATACATAGGAAACTTCCTCTGGGAATATAGCAATGATGAAAAGGACTTTACCTATATTACTAAAGTTTTGCCTTTTTTCATGAGCATAGGTTTACTTCGTTCAGCACGCATTCATCGAGGCAGCCACAGGAATTATCTAATCAAAGAAGCACGTAAGTGTTTAAAAGCAATTAATAGAGGTTAAAATGGTATCCTCTTCAAATTCAATGGAGAATTTTACAATTCGAAAAACGTGAAACAATTTTATCATACAGTTAGATAATTGAATGCATCGCTTGTGCTATTCACGGGAAGAATGGAATATCAGAAAGGACCTGACCTGCTGGTGGAAACTGCTGCAAAAGTCCTGAAAAAAAGAGATACTCGGTTTGTACTTATCGAAAAAAGAAAAATGCGTTCTCATTGTGAATATCGGGCTCAAAAACATGGCATTGGAAATTCCTGTAATTTTCTTGGGTAAGCTTTGGATAACACTGTAATAGACTGGTTCAATGCCTGCGACCTTTTGTGTGCGTGCCCAGCCGAAATGAACCCTTTGGAATTGTGGTGCTTGAAGCCTGAGATGAAAAAAACCTGTAGTTGCAAGCGATGCAGTTGTCCTCGTGGAGAATTTCAGGACGGGGGTCATTGCTTATAGAAAGCCCTATTCTATCGCATGGGGGTCTCAATTATGTCCTTGAAGGGTGCCTGGCCACAACCGAATGGGGAAAAAGGTTACGACCTTCTTATAAAGCGTTGTAATTGGAAAACAATAGTTGAAAAGACTTTCAAGGTATATGAAAAATAATACCCTATGTTTAGTCGATGCCCACATCAGATGCGCGAGGGCGACCACAGACAAATAACCACTCGACATATATAGTAAAGTCTTCTATATAGAACATATCCAAAAACTATATAATAAACTTGATTTATTTATATTTTAGAAGGACCGGTGTCGATTCCAATAATAACCATAAAGCCCAACCAACGTCGCCAGATGGATCGTTTCTTATTTCCGCAATAACGGCATCTTGAAGAGTACCTCAGATTGAATCGAGATCAGGCGCCTTCAAACTATTTTTCGTGCAGCTTTCTGTTATCTCTTTTGGTACTCCTTTTTTTCTGTGACTTTTTCCAGCTGAACTACAAAATCAGCTAAAGAAAAGTTGCGTGAACTATCCCTCCTTATCGAATCGCCTTGCAGTGTCAGTATATATTTATACGCTTGAAAAGTATATGTAAATTCATAAAATCAATAACAAGAGAACGTTGGGAAATTGACGGTTCTATCCCCCACCTGCCACTTTCCGGCTCTCGCTGGAAATTGTTGAGGAAGGAGACTTCACGCCTTAAAGTAAAATCAAATGTGAATACAAGTTCGAAACGTATGACGAAGCCGTTCAATGCAAATCGGAAAAAAGATCTTGTGAGCTGCGGATAAAAGATATCTGCAGCCCTATATATCGGTCTGTATAAGGCACACGTGCATCGATTTGAAGGAAGGCACTTTTTCAGGATGAAGCAATTTTCAATCTTTGGGTCAAATCGTGTTTAGCATCGACACACATGAACCTCTAAAATAGAATTGAACGGATCATTATATAGATCTTTTGAATATATTCTATATAGTGAATTATAGGTTAGAGAGCTAATTCCTTTTTAGCATCTTACTTTTATGAGAAAACCTTTATGATTACAATTGCCCATACAAATTCGTAAAATCGATTAAACACCCATAAAGGGGATCATTCTATTACTAAGGATCAACGAAAAGTTCAGTTTACCGGGAATTCTACCTATATTGTTTCTCTCCCCATAAAATGGATACGCGATATAGGGCTTGAGGCAGGGGATACACTTACTTCTTACACCCATGCCTAACAAAACCTTGCATATCTCTTACAGTGCAATCTCAAAGGAACTTTCTGATCTTAAGGCTATGATAGAATACAGTCACTCAGGCAGTGCGGAAAATAACTTCAGAATTCTTATTGCTAATTATCTTGCAGGTTATGATATTATAAAACTGACTTCCATGAAAGGTTTCAGTGCTCGTGACCGCAAGTTTATCAAGGACTCAGTACGTCAGAAATTGATAGGGCTTGAACTTGTAGAAGAATCAAGGACTGAGCTGGTATTTCAGTGCCTTCTTAATTACAACGATCTATTCCTTAGCTGGGTAATCAAAAATATGTATGGTCTTGTACGTTCCATGCTTGAAGATTCTATAAAAGCCCTTAGAGATTACAATGTAGAAATTGCTGAAGATGTTATCCAGAGAGATAATGATGTAGATCGTTTCTATTTTCTTTCTGTCCGCCAGCTTAACGCCGCAATTGAAGATATTGAGCTCTCTGAAATGATAGGAATCCGGCATCCGCAAGAATGCCTTGAGTACAGACTGATTACGAAAATAATTGAACGAATAGGAGATCATGCAGTCAGAATAGCTGTAAATACCCAAAGAATGGATTCCGCAGTTAGCTCTGATAATCTAATTTTCAAGATGGCTGAATTTTCCATTAACGTATTCAAGAGTTCGATTGATTCGATAGCGCAAGAAGACCTTCAGACGATCAACAAAACTGTTGAGGAAGCAAAAAATGTTTCTCAATTTGGAGTTTCTCTGGAGTCACAAAAGGTGGGAAATACAGATAATGTTGAAATTAGTATGGTTCTGGAGAGTCTCCGGAGAATAGCCGAATATAGCGGCGATATTGCAGAGGCTTCAATAAATATGAATGTAAAGATCTAAATCTCAGGTTTTTTATTGATAAAAGAGATATATGACCTTTAATTCGCAAAATACCTTAATTTATTATTCTGTTCTCTTTTGCAATTTATTGCTCCGAAATATTTCCTCTTTTTTCTAAGAGGATAATTCCTGTAGCTTGTATTTGATAGACTTAAGCGGTTCAACCGAGTAATCAATAGTATTAACCATCAACTGCCTAAAATACCAAGTTGTTCATAACGCCCAATGTGCTTGATTTTGTTCCTAAGAGCATAAGTCCTATAGGATAAAGAACACTTACGTTAAAACTAGTTAGTATAGTTTACTACTATATAGAATATATCCAAAAAATATATAATAAATCCATTCTATTTATAACATGGAAGGTTTCCAGTACCTTCAACCAGATCTCTATGGGCTACAGGCATCTCTTCCCCTGCAGCTCACAAATTTAATAAAAACAATAACTGGGAAATCCAACCCAGTAGCACATTTTGGAATACTGTGACTTTGCAGTATTGTCTGAATTATGAAGGTTTCTACAGAACTCTAAAATCCTTTATTTAAGGTTCTATTCAGATAACTATCCATTTACCAGGGAGGTTTATTTACGAAAAGTCTAAAAATTTGTCCTGAGTGCCATTCAATACTGAAAATAAGTCAAGGCAGCGAAACTCAATACTGTCCTGTATGTAGATACTGGACAAAGATAGGTACTGCAAGGCTTGATTCAATCATGATTTACGAATAAGGAACCTGCACGGAGGGAGCCAGTTCTTCTATGTTTTGTAGTGCATGTAAAACAAACTTAAACGCAGATTCACATTGGTAAAATTATGCTTCGAGGTAGATGTGAAAGAAAATGTGATAGTGTCAAGTTAGATTTTAGGGTCATATGAACCAATGGGGGTTTAAAAGTTTAATGATCATGGGCCAGTTACTGAAAACTCAAGTAGAAAGACGGCCCTCAAATCCAGGCAAAAAAGGTGGATTTACTTCTTTTGTTAAACTTTATTTGTTAAACTTTATTCCAATTTGTAAATAGAACCAATTTAATCTCACTTTAAAAATATGCTACATTCCATTTTTAAGTCTTTTTAATTTTTTTAATTAGTTCATCTTTCATGGATATTTCAAAACTTGGAACTTACATAAAGCAACTGACCTTCCGCAGATGTCTGACAAATTATCTATTTTTCCATTAATCTAAATATTAGAAATATCTTTGTCTTTCTCCAGATTTAATTATGCTTGTTACAACACGTTCTCTTGATCATCACGGAATTCGTTTCTGGCATTTATGATGAACTTGAAATTGGAAAAGTGATTGATGAAGTGCTGCCCAAACTTGGGCAGCACAAGTTAGCTCATTCTATTGTAGTAAAGGCAATGATTCTTAACTGTCTTGGTTTCGTAGACAGTCGTCTTTACATGTACTCTCAGTACTTTGAAACCCTTCCTGTTGAGAGGCTTCTTGGTCCCGCGATCAGTGCTTCTGACCTTACTGATGATGTTTTAGGTCGAACTCTTGACGAAATATATGAAGCAGATCCTACTCAACTTTTCATGAAGCTTTCCTTGAAAATGATGAAAATTGTTAACATCAGGACTCAACTTCTCCAATCTGACACCACTAATTTTAGCCTTCATGGAGATTACAATTATATCAATGACGGTTCTGTCATTGAAATCACATATGGTCATGCAAAAGACGGTAGAGATGACCTGAAACGCTTTGGACTTGGAATGATAACAAATCAGTATGGAATTCCACTATTTGCAAAGGCTTACTCTGGTAACGCATCAGACAAAGAAACCATTATAGAGGCAATGAAAAGACTTCAGGAAAACATAACGTTTCCTGATGATGTTTACTACATAGCTGATAGTGCTCTATATTCTGAAGGAAACATCAAAGCAATGATAGAAGGCATGAAGTGGATTACTCGTGTTCCTTCAACCCTAAACCTCGCAAAAACCTTGTTGATTTCTGATCTTGAGTTTAAAAACGGAGAGGATCCACGCTATTCATTTTATGAAACCATTGTTGAATATGGTGGTATAAAGCAAAAATGGATAGTTGTTCATTCCACAGAAATGCAGAAAAGAAAAGACATTACTTTTGAAAGAAAAATCCAGAAGAAGGTTAATGAATCTCAGAAAGATCTCAAAGACCTAAAAAAGATCAAGTTTGCTTGTGAAAAGGATGCCTTAGCAGCTTTGGAAAGGTGGAAGAAAGAGAACCCTCATTGTTTGCTGGAAACCGTAGAGATTTCCACGGTTTCAACAAAGGAAAACGGTAAAAGAGGAAGACCAAAAAAGAATGAAAAGCTTATTTTTCACTATGTTGTAAATGCAAAAGCAGTCCGAAACTACGAAATAGAATTGAATGAAAAAGAGTATCAAGGAAGATTTATAATCGCAAGTAACGATCTCAATCTTGATGCTGAAAAGATGCTGGAATACTACAAGAACCAGAGCAAGGTTGAAAAAGGTTTCAGGTTCATAAAGGACAAAAGTTTTAGGGTTTCCGAGGTTTATTTGAAAAAACCGCAAAGAATTGAAGCTCTCTCAATGATAATGGTGTTAACTCTGATGGTCTATTCGGTAGCGGAATGGAAGCTGAGAGAGAAGCTAAAAGAAACAGGGGAAACAGTACCTAATCAGGTTAAAAAGCAAACTCAAAAGCCCACTTTGAAGTGGGCTTTTGTGCTGATGAGGGGAATTACAGAAGTAAAAGTGGAAGTTGATTCAAAGGTGATAACCAAAATTGCCAACATGGATGAAGTTAAGAGCAAGATAATAAGGTTGATGGGGGAAAATTGTGAAAAATACTACTTTTGAGGAGACATCTGCGGAAGGTCAGAAGCAAAATCGATGACTAGCTTAATTGATGAGACTCAAGAATCCACATAAAACCCAAAACATGATGTAGTGAAACCAGAGTAATCGAAAAGTTCAGTCATGAAATATGATATACCATATCTTGTCTCTCAGGAGTTCATAGGGGTTCGGGAACTTCAAACCAACAAGCCAACTTAAATCCTACCATTTCTACTTTTAGGTTTCGAATTATAAAAAGATACTATATAGAAATGAAAAACTATATATTGATATTTACATATAATAATAGTATTTCCAAAATATCTATATACTTAAAGGATAATATCAAGATTGATCAAACATACTATAGAAAACCATAAATTCATAATAAAGTCTAAAATTAAAGGAGGAAACCCATGCTTCAAAACGGAAAGATTAAAGGCTTAATCTTTGATTGTTACAAAACCCTTATTGACATCAAAACTGACGAAAGAAGTCGAGAGACAAATGAGAGAGTTAGCAGGTGGCTGCTTTACCAGGGAGTGAGGATAGAACCCGAGAGGCTCAGAGAAGAATACAGATGGAAAATCATAGGCAGACTAGGCAATTCAGGCCAGCAGCACCCGGACATTCGTATAGAAGAGATCTTTGCGGAAATTTGTGCCGAAAATGCCTTTAAAGAAATAGATCCCTATTGGCTTGGAATTGAGACAGCAAAGGTCTTCAGAACTGCGTCTATAAGAAAACTTGAAGCTTACCCTCAGAGCCTGCGGCTGCTTGAAAAATACAGAAATATCCCGAAGTGCATTGTTTCCAATGCCCAGAGAGTTTTTACGGAACAGGAACTGCGCTTTCTGGGTCTGTATGATCGCTTTAATTTTACAATTATGTCTTCGGACCACCGTATAAAGAAACCTGACACCCGGCTCTTTAAGATGGCTCTCGACGGCCTCGGGCTTGAGCCATGGGAAGTGCTCTCTATCGGCGACACTCCAGAAAACGATATTTATCCACCTCAAAGTCTCGGAATGAACGCGATGCACATCCGGGATGCCTGGAGATATGCATAATCCCATTAACATTCATGATTAATATTTCAAAAAGTCAAATGTCAGTAAATCTCTTAATGTCGAGTTTGAATAAGTAATTATATAGGTTGAATAAACAATTATATAATTTAGATATACAATTATATATTTTGGATATATTATTATATAGTTTAAATAAATAATTATACACTTTCTTACTGATATATTTTACATTTAATATTCCTTTTTACTGCTTAGGGCTTGTCACAAAATAAGTTTATTTGCTGTCCACACCCTTTTGATTTGAACGCATAATTCTATTCTTTGTGAAACGATATAATTTCTAGCAACTCGTTTATATGTGTCTCTGATCCAAACAAAGACATACATCACGAAACAGTGAACTAAGGATAAAGAGCCTGGAAATATACTCTCAAATTTTCTCTATTGCTTCCAGACAGTTCTTTGCTTCCCTCAGAGGATAATCCCTGTAGCTCGTATTAGACTTAAACATTGCAATTCTCAGCAGGCCGTAAGCCATGTAAAACGGGATAACTCTAGTTATTTTTCGGAATTCTTTTTCATCTTTGCTGTAATGCCTCAGAAAATGGTGAATATAAGGCTCTGCTTTCTGGCTCGATCCTTTTCGCGCAAAATAGTATTTAAGCTCAGCACAAAGTATCCCTAGATCACATGCAAAATGCCCGTGTCGGGATGCGAGGTCGAAGTCCAGTAAAAACGACCTTTCCTTATGGAATACAAAGTTTACAGGAGTAGAATCGTTATGAATCATACAACCGTTTTTTATGTCCAGGAGGGAACTGTGCCACCATTTTCCAAGCAAGCGTTTATATTCTTTTTTCATACGCCGGTTGATTTTGAGGTGATTCAAAACATAATGAAATTTTGAAAATTCATTTTCTTTATCATAATATGTCTGCGTATTTTCGTGAAGCTTTCGAAGCATATCTGCTATAAGTTCTAACTTTCCCTTAAGCTCTCCCCTGTGCTTGAAGTACCAGAATAAAGGTTTTCCAGATACATATTTACTGACCAGAACGCAATTAAAATCTTTATTTATTGCAATAGGTTCCGGGACATCAATTATTTTTCGGGCTTTTTTAAGATCCTCATACTCTTTCTTCATTAAACTATAACTGTCATATTTTTTGATCATTCCCGTAGGTATTGCAAAAAATTTGGCTATAACAGTGAGTTTTTCCCCTTTGAATTCATATTTGCAGATCCTATGCGATGCATGACTGAGTTTAAAAATTCGAACTTCACAACCCTTATTATGTATTCTATCCCCAAGTACCTCTACAAGCCAGTCTCTAAAAGTATCACCTAGCTTTACTGTCCGAATGTATTCAAAAGATGCTACAAAATCCCCTCCATCATACTTGAATTGCTGTGAGTCTTGATTAATGTAGCTATCCAGTGATAGTTTATATCTTGAGAAACATTGAAAAAAGTAAGATTTTTGTTAATGATAACAGTTTAGATTCCTTGTCAATCATCTTTGATTTAATTTCTGTCTTTTTGTTGTTTTCTGGCTATTAATCATAAAAGACTACATAAAAAAATAATAAACCATATAAAAAAATAAAAAACTATTTAAAAAATCAACATGGTATTTAAAAAGTACAACATGGTATTTAAAAAGTACAAAATGTATATAACATCAAGTACCTTCTCGGCCGTTAATGTTCAGATTGTAAGAATTGCAGTAGGCCATAACACTTTTTGGACAGGCTCTTAATCAGATTTTTCAAAGAGGGCAGGATGCTTCTCTTTTAATTGTATGAACAGTTTTTCATCTAATTTTGCATTATAAAGTGTCTTTACATTAGAAAGCTGATCAACTAATAAATGCTGAGCTCCTTCTAGATTTGCCTCCTTAAATTTAGCCCCTTGAAGATTAGCTTTTCTGAAGTTAACCCTTTGAAGGTCAGCTCCATTAAAATTAGCCTCTTTGAGGTTAGCTCTTTGAAGGTTAGCACCCTCAAGTTTAGCATTTATAAGGTTAGCTCCCTGGAGGTTAGTACCTTTAAGGTTAGCTTTTTGAAGTTTAGCACTTATAAGTTTAGCTTTTATAAAGTTAGCTCCTTGAAGAATAGCTTCTTTAAGTTTGGCCTCTTCCAGATTAGTTTCCTCAAATTCAGCTTTTTTAAGGTTAGCTCCTTTAAGTTTAGCCTTTTCAAAGTTAGCCTTTCCGAGGTAAGCCCTTTGAAGATTAGCTTTTCTAAGGTCAGTTCTTCGGAGATTAGCTTCTTGAAGATTAGCTCCTTGAAGGTTAGCTCTTTGAAGGTTAGCCTCTTCAAGGTCAGCTCCTTGCAGGTCAGCTTCCTGAAGGTTAGCTTTTTCAAGATCAGTTCTTATAAGGCTAGTTTCTTTAAGGTTAGTTCCTTGAAGATTAGCTTTTTCAAGGTCAGCTCCCTGAAGGTCAGCTCCCTGAAGGTCAGCTCCTTGAAGATTAGCCTCTTGAAGATCAGCTTCACAAAATATAGCCCCTTGAACTTTAGCCTTTTCAAGGTTTGCTTCTACAAGATCTGTTCTTTGGAGGTTAGCTTCTTGAAGGTTAACCTCCTGGAGGTCAGTTCTTTGAAGGTTAGCTCCTTGAAGGTTAGCTTCTTGAAGATTAGCTCCTTGAAGGTTAGCTCCATAAAGTGTGGCCACTTGAAGTTTAGCTCCTTGAAGATTAGCCTCTTGAAGATTAACTCCTTGCAGGTTAGTTGCCTGGAGATTAGCCTCTTTAAGGTTAGCTCCTTTAAAGTTAGCTCCCTGGAGGTTAGAACCTATAAAATTTGCCTTTTCAAGATTAGCTTCTATAAAGTCGGCTCCTTCAAGCTCAGTCTTTATAAAGTTAGCTCCTCTAAGATCTTTTTTTTCTTTATCGTCCATTTATACTCACTCAGATATAGAATTAAATAAACATTGCTATCTTACAATTGACTTAATTCAAATTTTAAGTAATAAGAAATTCAGTTAATATGTTTATAAATATAATAGGACTTGCGCAGTTGAACTGAAAAATCAACAGCATCAGACCGTTAACTGTCTAAAACGTGACTTTAATCTACAGTCTTTACCATAATTGATTTTGTTCCTCAAGTGCATAAATCCTATATAAGTAACCTCAATATGCTCAAATAATGTCTTATGCTTCTCTTGATTCAGTTTTTAAACAAATATGAATTCTTCGAATTTGAGAAGAAATTCAACGCTATTAAAACCTGGTAAAAGCTACATTTATACTTAAAAGTAGTTGTCGTAAAATAAGAAATTAAGTAAGGTCTTGATAACAGACTTTACTCAATTTATCCTGGTAGATAACTGATGCCTTGCGACCACATATAAATAAATTTTAAAAGTTGATTTTAAAAGTTGATATTCTTCAAGCACTTTGTTACTTTATAAGCTACAGACTATAACTTCCCACTTTACAAGATCTTACTATTGAAAATTTGTTTTTACCGCATTTCTTTATGCATTTCTTTGTGCATTTCTTTATGCATTTCTTTATGTATTTCTTTGTGCGTTATTTCTTCGATTCAAAAATACATTCTGTTGCAGAACAAAATCCTTCACTTTCCATTTCAAGTGTTGAATGCTCTATGTGATGCTCCTCTAACTTGCTTTTAATAGATTGTCTCATCTTATCCGGTGTTTGTAGATATTTATCTTCCACAACTACATGAGCTGTTAAAAGAACGGTTTCTCCTTCCAGAGACCATATATGAAGGTCATGAACCATTTTCACCCCTTCAACCGATAAGATAGATTTCTTAATCTCATCAATGTCGATATATTCTGGGACACCTTCTAGAAGAAGATTAAATATTTCCTTTGCATTTTTAGAGACTCCCCATAATACAAAAACAGTGAATCCTATTGTCATTATGGGATCAATAACTGGTTTGTCCCAGAACCTTATGATTATCGACCCGGTAAGCAGGACTACCCATCCCAAAATGTCTTCCAGAAGATGCCAGGATAATACTTTCTCACTCTGGCTCATCCCTTTCTTTAATCGAAAATATCCCAGGCCATTTATAGTGACTCCAATGACTGCAATTAAAACCATTCCTTCAGCGTTTACAGGTTCCGGACTGATCAGACGCGGGATGGCCTGAGTAAGTACAAACAACGACCCGGCTACAAGTACAATAATAGTAAATGTTGCAGATAAGAGAGATAACCTTCGATATCCAAAAGTCATTTTACTCGTTGCAGGTTTTTTTGCTTTCTTTTCTGCGTACCAGGCTATTATTAACGCAAAACTGTCAGCAAAATCATGCAATGCATCAGCTATCAGTGCCAGGCTGTTTGTTAAGAATCCTCCGATCAGTTCTATGAATGTGAAGAGTATGTTCAAAACCGCAGCAAACCCCACATTTTTTTCCCTATCACCCATAAACTATTCCAACTAATTCGCGATTTCAGGATAGATTAATCTGAAATTGAAAATATTTTATTATTGTCAAAGATGTTACCATACCCAAGAATGAGATTACGATAAATAGCTATAAAACATTTCTTGAACTGGGAGGACAGTGTACCGAAAGTTCTTAAAATATGGTTGACTCTGTATCCTTTTTCTTCACCACAAAAAAAGGATGCAGAGTCAATGGTTAATCTTTCTGACACTTTTTAATTTATTCTGGGGTAACCAAAATTTAAATTAACTTTATGAAATTACGTTAAAAGCTTATTCAAAATTAGGTCGTGTCCCTAAGTTATTGAACAGGAACTCTAAATTGATTGCTGTAAGTGAGTATACATCACCATACTCTTCAGGATCCTCTTCTGTTACATTTTTTTGTTTTTTTATATATGATCAGATCTCATCAACCTCTACTCTATTAAGATTAAGATTTGTGAGGAAATAAGTTGTAACTTCTTTTGAATGAGTTCCTGCAATCTCTAGCCACCTACAAATTGTGTCTTTACTATGTCCAGTAGCTCTCGCAAGTCCACAAATGCCTCCTTTCTCGGGAATCATAGCTATTGTTCTTAGAATTTCGTCTTCAGGAGTGTTAAGTTGAAAAAATACTGTACCTCTCGTTTCACTAAAACATTTTTTACAAGTTTTACATTTAAGAAGCGCATGGCTGTTTTTACCATATCTTTCTTTAAGGACTATATTTCCTTGATTATCAATTCCATAATCAGGACAATCTTTGTTCCAGCAAAAAAATTGTGAAAAATCGATTTCAGAAGTGATTCTAATCCCCACAATAATAATAGATTCAAAAATATATAAAAATAAGTCAATGATTTAGGGACACGACCAGATTTTTGATAAAAGGGAAATAAATTGAAGAATTAACCTGTAACTTGAAGAATTAACCTGTAACTCGAAGAATTAACCTGTAACTCGAAGAATTAACCCGTAACTTGAAGAATTAACCCGTAACTTGAAGAATTAACCTGTAACTCGAAGAATTAACCTGTAACTCGAAGAATTAACCTGTAATTCGAAGAATTAACCTGAGTAAATAAATAAAAAGGATAGTGTTAGGGGATGGCTTCAATATTCAATTAATATTGAAGCGCTATTGCTCTCAGCAGGCATTTGTCCTGCAGTAGCCCTGACCTCTGCCGTATCTGTTGCCTGTCTGTGCTCCTGTGCAAACAGGATAATCGGTAAACACTTCACCACTGACGGCATCAATTCTTGCCTGCTTGTAAACCCCGTCCTCGTCCTGATAGGAAACAATCCACCAGTGACGCATCTGAGAAATGTCCTCTTTGGAAACGTTGCTGTCTATTTTTGCCTTTGCGATTTCGAGTGCTTCATCTACAGTCTTAACCTCAAGTTCCGCAGTACTATTTGAATTGAAATAAGGACAGTCGGAAAAGTTGCCGTAACGTGAGCCAGAGTCCATGTTCCTTGCAGCCCACCTGTGCATTGATCCAGAACCATAGTTTGTCCCTGCATTATCCGAAGCAACTGCACTGACTACTGCTGCTCCGGAAATCCCTATAAACAGTATTCCCAGAAGAATTGCTATAATTGCTTTTCTCATTTTTACACCTTCACTCATATTTTTCTTTTGTTTGTGACCTGTAGTTAACTGTAAATGCCTGTTATTTCATCATATGTAGTGTTTTGGCTACATATGTACATTATCATAAGGATATATAATTTTTTTCATGTACTGCTTGTTTTCACGAAAAGTCAGCGGTACTTTTCATTTATCCACCCTACAAGTAGCGGTATCCAGAAAAGGTTTGTAGCAATGGTTTCAAGGGCTGTAAAAAATCTGGATTGTTGGGATAATCCAGGAGTTCTGATTCCGAGCAGCCCGAAATGAACAAACATTATGACAAAAAATTTAGCATCTTTCTGCGAGCATAAAATGAGAGCTAGATAGAAAAAGATGCATGGATAAATTAAGGGTACAGTAAAACTCGATATCTAAAGAATGAGAAATGAGAGTGGAAGGCTCTACTCTCTTTGAGCTTCATAGCATATCAATTATAAAGTTGGAGATATAAAGTTGGAGATAAGAATTCGTTTGGGAAATTCTTTTGAAGAAAAGAGTGTCAAAGTGTGTTTAAGGATTTTAAGAGATTTTGAGATTCTCCTCGAGCAAAACTCCAAATGTCTTGAAGCAATAAATATGGGCTTCTCTAGTTTAAACTCTCAGGAAGTGAGCTCACCATCACTTAACTTCACAACCCTATCTGCAACACTGGCCATTTCATGGGCGTGGGTCGCAACGACAAAACTAACCTTTTGTTCTCTATTTATATCTTTCATAAGATCTGTGATTTTTTTCCCGGTAACCGAATCAAGGTTTCCGGTAGGTTCGTCAGCCAGAATAAGCCTGGGGTTATTCGCAAGAGCTCTGGCTATGGCTACCCTTTGCTGCTCTCCTCCAGATAACTCCGAGGGAAGGTGATGTATTCTATCTCCAAGTCCAACCAGGTCAAGAAGTTCAGTTGCTCTCTGTTTTTGTTGGGGACGGCTAATCCGGTTAAAATGCATTGGATAGCAGACATTTTCCAGGGCATCCATTGTAGATATTAAATTGAAAGCCTGGAATACAAAACCTATCGTCTGTCTGTGGAGTCGGACAAGATAGGAAGAATTTCTGTAGTCAACTTCGGTACCTTCTATAAAAACACTGCCAGAAGTAGGCTGGTCAAGGCAGCCAATAATGTTCAGTAGTGTTGACTTCCCTGACCCGGAAGCGCCAATAAAGGAAACAAATTCCCCTTCTTTAATTTCCACATTTACTCCTCTGAGGGCGTCTACACGCAGTCCGGAGTCAAAAGTATAAAACTTTGATAAGTTTCTGGTCTCAACAATATTCATCTATCATCCCTTTCCTGCAAGAGGTTAGCTACCTCTCTTTTCAGAGGATTCCGGCTCTTCAAGATTAAGCACAAGTATCGCATTTGTTGCCAGAAGATAGTCCCCGTCGTCCTGAATGCTAACAAAATTCTCAGTTGGCTCCAGATAGTCTCCTACCGGTTTCTCATCCAGAGCAACCTGAACGGTATCATTTGTCTGGTATACATTCTCCCAGCTTTTACCACTTCCAAACAGAAGCTGGATGATATCTCCCAGGACTGGAATACTGCCGGTCTTCTCATTAAAAAATAGCTTATTCCTGGCTTCTCTACCTGAACTGTAGCCTCCTGAAGGCGAAACTGTTATCAACTGTGCATCTGTAATATTATCGGGATTAATATCCCCTTTAAAATAAGTGGTTGTTGTTGCTACTTCTGGAGTGATCCCATAATCGGCATACAGCATATCACAGCCTTCATTAATCCAGTATTCGATAGTCGGTGATTTGGGGTTCTCGTAGGCGAGAAGAAGCCCGATACCCTGTACGCAAAAGGTACTTCCGTTTTTGTCCGTATTCACCAGTGAGATGGAGTAATTTCCGGGTTTGGAAATCTTCCCACTAAGGTCATATGTGTTCATCCCCGAGAAATAATCGTATCTTGAAACAAATCCCTTGGTGTCCGTATACATACGCCCCTCAGGCAGAGATTCAATATTTCCTGAGTTTATAAGGGAAGCGTTGAATTGCGGATATATGCCTTCAAGATCTTTTTTACTCCAGACCCAGTAAACGTAAGCTTTTGCAACCTTAATAGAACTCCCTGAAGGGGGATTAACACTAAAGTTAACCATATAGCTTTTGTTGTATGCAAGCTCACCGCTGTATTTACTATCCCCAAGAGAAAAATCAAGGCCTCCATGGTTCTCGTCATGGATGACAGTCTGCAAGGGTTTGTCTCCAGCATAAGAAGCTGAAGCTGGAACAGTGAGCAGCAGGAGATTAAGTAAAATTGCGACTGGCTTCAAATTCATTGTTATCCTCATCCGACTCAATAATATGGTTATGCTCATCGACTTTCGCTTTAAGGGTGTGCTCTCCACTCAGGGTTTCAACCTGTATATTATTCACGATTGTTTTTTGGCTTGCCAGTTCCGGGATATTCAGTACAGTGACACTTTTTCCATCAAGAGAGATATTTACATCGAAGTTCCGAGCTGAAGCTTCTCCGTTATTAACAATCTTTACCGGGATAGAGTAGGCAGTTTTCTCTGTTACATGAGATTCCTCAACACAGCCACTTAAAGCCAGTATTAGAAATACTGCAAGTAAAAGTAGTAGAAACGGTTTTTTTCTCCGGGATCCTAATATCGAGAGGAAAGAAAGGAAAATTATCGAAGAAGATGCAGCTTCTTTTTTTGTCTCGGTTTTCACAGGGTCCCCAAGGGAAACCGAAAGGTCTGGCTTTGACTTGACATTTACGTTTAATGCGCAAGCATTATTTTCCTTATTCGACTCTTTTATACTGTCTTCTTGATTCACAGAAAGCTCAAGCAAGTGTTTTCCTTTGACAGCAGGCCATGAAAAAGAAGAACTGTACACTCCTGATGCCGTCATCTGGATTGGGAAAGTTGAAACCTCATTTCCATCTACCCGAAAACTCACGGTACAATTCTGATTGCAGATTCCTCCAGGATTGTTTATTGTGAAGGAAACTTTAGCAGGCGTTCCATCAACCAGCTCATTTTCAGAGACATTCATCTCAGGATAGAGATCAGGAAGTACAGATGCGGTATCCTTTGAGGTCAGAATCAGGGCTGCAAGGACAGGATGCAGGTAGTCCTCCCCTTCCTGTTCATCAATTTCTCCGTCCCCGTTCATGTCAATCCCCCTCACAAAGACTGCGGAGTTATTGGCCTGTAAATAATCGAGCACATTGAAACTTTCTATATCAAAATATCTGGAAGTAGAACCTTCGCCTCCAGAGGCATCATTACTGATCTCATCAGCAATGTCCCTAACATTTTCTCCATACTTTTCAGAGAGATTTGCAGGTGAGGTTCCAAGCATCTTTCCATTAAACTCAAGATAATCAGGCAAGCCTCTTGATCCGGTAAGGTATACTACCGAAAGATTTGCAGTATCTTTGCTGCTCAAAGCCTGTCCGCAGCTGAAATTGACATTTGTCATGTCATTCGAATTTGCCAGGGTACCGCTCCAACCTTTACCATGAAGATTTACGTTCCCGCTCAGAAGCTGGTAGGAAACTGTAGATGCTTTATTATCTTCACAGGCCGCAGCAAGCACTGCACCATAGACTCTTCCATCCAGTTTGTTCCCGGGCTCACCCTTGCTCGTAAGGACATTCACCATATTTTTACCGTTTTTCGTGACATTACTTACATCATAGGAAACCCAGTAAACTCCATGGCCTGCACAGTATACATCTTTGCTTTCGTCATTAACCCCGGCAAGCGGTAGCTGCTCAAGCTTTTGCCCGTTAAACTCAGGCTGGACCCATCCTTCGTAATTTTCCGTACCTCCCCAAACTCCGATATACAGGCGAGCCCAGCGGACAGTACCGTCTGGAACGCTAAAATTTTCGGAGTAGGGAGGAAATGCAAGCCCATGCCCTCCGTCTATGTAAACTTCTCCTTGGAAAGTACCCTGAGCATCCGGAGTTAAGGGTAGACCTTCAAAAGAGTAGCTGGCTCCTGTAAGAGGAATTGAAATTAGCAATGAGAGCGAAAAGACAAACAAGATAATTATTTTTGAAATTTCTGTTTTCATAGCTGTTCACTTTCACAACAGAGTAAATCTCAACTTTGAGAGAAGCTAACAAATCTCTGATTTCATTTTGGGTAGATTCCTTTAAGTTTGTAAAATTAATATGTCAAACTTTACATCATAATTGAATAATTACAAAAACTTAAAGGTTATTAAATATTACTATTTTCTTATATTGTGTGAACTATTATAATAAAACGTAATTTAATTACGTATTAACGAATATTATCGTCCAAAAACAAACTGTAAAAAGATTATTATTCAACAATAAACAAATCCTTTATAGGAATTTAATCTCATTTAGAATCATTCAAATCAAATTAAAAGTAATGATCAAGTTGCTTGTTGTTTAAAGTATCAATATTTCTATTTTCAATTTTTAAGCTTTCATTTTCACTCTGGCATAGATTTTAATAACTAATAATAGCAATAATTATTGCTATATTAACATATTAATTAATCATTTTTTAACAAAAATTATATACTCTAACTTATTAGCTATTTACTAAATTATACTATTTGAAAATTTATTTAACAAATTATATTATTTAATAATTTATCTAATAAGTTATAACATTTGAGAATACTAGAGAACAAAATTAAACGATATTTCATCCAAATTAGATATTTCATCCAAATTAGATATTTCATCCAAATTAGTTAGTGTTAAAGTTCGTGATTGATATCGTTCTTTTTTCACTAGCCGGAGGTACTGAGTAAAAATCACAATTGTACAAAAAGAAAAATTTTCCTGAATAAATATTTCAGCAATTTACGAAAAATGGATGCGAGTTACAGGCAGTCACTGAAACTGTAGCTCTACTCCTCCACTCATTAGGGATCGAAGTCTATATTTTGAAGAATGCCTTACCAGTCCGTTTTTGAAGTATTCCAATAGAGTCTCAAATTTGGCGAAGACGAATGAGAAGGAAGAGCTTGACTCGGACTTTACCCCAGCACCTGGCAGAATTAGTAGACAAGCAAGACCTATGTGAAACTGGAATGGTAAAGATAGCTGAAAAAGGAACATGGAGATGCGGAATAGTAGAAACAATAGGCAAATTTTGCAGGTGGGAAGATAGAACATGAAGACAAGAAAAGTAGAACAAAAAAGAGATCAAAAGAAGAATTATAATACGAAAAAGAATCGGGAAATAACTAAAAAGCATAAGGTAAAGAGTGAGCATAAAATCAGGAGAGTAAAACTCAGTCAAGAAAGAAATAGATTTCACCGTCTAGCAAAGATATTTTGCGTGATGGCAGGATTATGCTGTTTACTTGCCGTACCTGCCATGGCCCAGGCCCCCGAGAAAAACGGATACATAGCAGATAAACCCCTTGAAACATATGTCCATGACACAGTTAAGGGGGATCTCTATTATAGTGTAGGGAGCAGTTATTACAGCGGTAAGGTCTATCCAGGAGACGTATATTCTGTAACACATAATGTAGACCTGCCCGAAGGGGCGACAGTAAAATTTGCAAGGCTCTATAATTACTGGACCTGGAGTGCCGAAGGTGTCACGGGCAGGTATCCTGAGATGAAGTTGAGCTTTAACGGGAAAGAGCTTACACCTGAAAAAGAATACAGTGACCGGAAAGGCTGGGGCATCTATGATTATCCCACAGGCACCTGGGCTTATAATGTAACGGATCTTGTAAGTGGTTCGGGCACTTATAGCACTGAAATTGGAAACACAGGCCCTGAGGCATCTTTTGTTTGTATTGACGGTGTAGGTTTGCTAATAGTTTATACGGACGCGAACGGAAAAGATATCGAATACTGGATCAACGAAGGAGCTGACGAACTTAATTCCCAGATGGATGAGAACGGTAACCCGCTTTATTATGCGACCCCTAATGAGACAGTATGTGAAATGCTCAAGCCTACCTTGCAGCTTCCTGTCCGCAGTGCAACCCTCTGGACAATCGCTCAATCCGGAAACTGGAAGGATAGCAACCTCTTAGTAAATGATCAAAAGTTTTCCGGAATTACCAATGGAGAACCTTACCCGGACCTTGATACTGACACAAGAGATATCACAGACTGTCTGAAGTCCGGAGAAAATTCCATCCTTTTCCAGGATATAGGAGATTATGTTGTACCTTCAGGGGCCTTCTTAGTGATTGAAACAGATCCACAGGCAAAAGCACAGGCCTCTGAAGAAACTTCCGGAAAATCAGAGGAAACAGGTAAAACTCAGGATACCTCTGGAGCCGAGGCAAAAAATACCCCAGGATTTGGATTTGGTTATACCTTTGCCTTGTTAACCGGAGGCAAATTGGTTGCAGGACATAGACATAAAAAGGGCTGAAATAAACTGTGCCCCTATTCTTCAGGCATTCCTCATCAAACAGGTACAGTACCTCCGAAACCCATGTAGCTCAAATAAAGCCCACCTGACGTTAAAAGGATTGTATATATCAGAAAGATATAATCACTCCTTTTTAATTTGAGTTCGTTTACGTAGGTCCTGTGTCTGTTTGCCCGAAAGCCGCGGGTGTCGGCAGCAATAGCAAGCTTTCTTCCTGCCCGGAGTATATTAACTACGAGAGGAACAAGGATATATTTCAGGGCCTTTGCTTTTCTGCGGATGTCTTTAAGCTCAAGCCCTCTTGCTTGCATTGCATTAAGGATTACACTGCTTTCTTCAAGCATTGTAGGAGCAAAGCTGACCGCAGAGGATACCATAAATGCAATTTCGTATGGAATGCCTATTCTATAATTTTTCCCTGCGATCCGAATTTCAAAAAAGCGAACAAATGCATCGATAAGCATTCCGGGATGAGTTGTGGCAATAACAAGCATAGCAGCACTTAGACAAGCCATAACACGGAAAGATTGATACAGGCCATAGATGGCTCCGTCTGCATAGAAATAGATCCCTCCTGTAAGAGGTCCTACCAGTGGGAAAGAAGATGGAATAAGAGTAAACAACGGCTCTTTGGCCCAATAATAAAAAAGAGCCTGTGATACTGTAAAGCTTAACAGAACACTCCCGAAGATAATAAGTATTGCCTTTATCCTGCTTTTTGAGGGCTTTAATATAAACCAGAAAGGTAAAGTTGATATGAATAATATTGCCAATAAATCTGGAGTTCCAAAAACAACACTTAGAACCGAAATTCCAAAGAGCCAGAGCAGTTTAACTCTCGGGTCAAGCCTGTGAAGCAGGCTATCTTTTTGTTCATAGCGAAAAAGACTTTTCAAATAAGGATCCTCCATTAAAATCATTCATACGAAAATATATTATAATCAAACTATTTCTTACTTTTCATAATAAATTTAAACTTAAATGTATAACGAAGAGACAGATAGTATGGATTCCATATTGGAGAAAGTTGCAGTTGCCAGGCCAACTGCACATATCAAGCTTGAAAACCTAACATACAGCTACCCTCATTCAGATTCCCAGGTACTTTCGGACGTAAATCTTGAACTTAAAAAAGGGGAATTTGTGCTCCTTGTGGGTCCCAGCGGTTGTGGAAAAAGTACTCTTGTCCGCTGCCTTAACAGGCTGATTCCAGAAATTTCAGGAGGAAATTTTTCCGGGCGTGTTCTGCTTCATGGAAAAGATCTTAAAAATGAAAAAATTAATAAGTTGGCTCTTGAAGTTGGAATGGTGTTCCAGAACCCAGAAACCCAACTGTTTTGTATGACAGTAGCTGAAGATATTTCTTTTGGACCTGAAAATTTAGGTTTGCCCATAATTGAAGTACTGTCCCGAGTAGAAAAAGCTCTCAAAGCAGTCAGGCTGGAGAAACTAAGGGACCATTTCATTTTCACACTTTCAGGAGGGGAAAAACAGAGGACTGCAATCGGAGGAAATCTAGCAATGGAGCCTGAAATCCTTGTTCTTGACGAGCCAACATCGGATCTTGACCCTGCAGGCACCCAGGAAGTGCTTGAGCTACTAAGGAGACTAAACGAGGAAAAGCAGACAACCCTTATCCTGATAGAACACAAACTTGATTCAGTTTTTGAAATGGCAGACCGTATGCTTGTTATGGACGAAGGCAGGCTTATACTTGATGGAAAACCTTTCGAAATCCTATGCCGCGAAGAAGTAACACTTAAAAAACTCGGGATTCACCCCCCTCAACTCACTGAAATTGCCCACCTGCTGGGAATGGATAATGAAGCTTCAATAGTTCCATCTTATGAAAACGTTCTGAGGCGACTTGCTGAACTTCTGCAAGTGCCTGCTGCTAGGAGCCAACTTGAAAGCTGGAGAGAGCAAAAACCTGAAACTTCCAGTTATATTTTACCTTCAGAAGAAAACTTGCCCTTTGTAAGGATAGAGAACCTCTGCTACAGGCTTGAAGATGGTTCGGAAATCCTGAAAAACATTAATCTGGATATCAAAAGTGAAGAGTTTCTTGCTCTTCTTGGGCACAACGGAGCTGGAAAGACAACTCTAGCAGGCCACTTGATAGGGTTTTACAGACCTTCTTTTGGAAGAATCCTGCTTAATGGAAAAGACATAGAGAGGTATTCGACAGCTCAGTTATCGAAAACAGTCGGGTATCTTTTCCAGAATCCAGATTCGCAGATATTTATGGACAGTGTAACTAAAGAAGTCCGTTTTGGACTCGAAAACGTGGGTATTCCCAAAGACAAAATTGAAAAACTGGTAAACGAATCCCTAGAAACAATGGAACTTTCAGCTTATAAAGATAGGCACCCCCACTCTCTCTCAAGGGGGCAACGACAGCGCCTGGCAGTAGCTTCCATTCTTGCCCTCGAGCCGGACCTTCTTGTCCTGGACGAACCGACAACAGGGCAGGACAGAGGGCATATAATGAAGTTCCTGGACAAGATTAAGGAACTGAAAAAACTTGGGAAAACGGTTATTCTCATAACACATGATATGGAACTTGTAGCCGAGTATGCTGAGAGGGTTGTCGTGATGAAGCAGGGAAGAATCCTGCTGGACGGGACGACAGCAAATGTGTTCTCAAATACGGAAAAATTAAATGAAGCTGGAATCATCCCTCCCCTCCTTTCAAGGCTTTGCTTGGACCTTCGAAAGCAAGGAATTAATATCCCTCCGCTGTTAACGGTTTCCGAATTGAAATGTTTCCTCCAGGATCATTGTCCAGTTGAGGGATTGAAAACGTGAAATCAAAGAAAGATCCGCATAAAAAGAAAAATAAAGAGAATGTAAACAGAATTGATCAAGGGCCCCCACTCCTCTTTTAGCCCTGATCTTTTCTCTTTTTTCAGTTTAAAGGTTTATTTGCTTTCAGAATATACTCCCGGTCTTGTATTTGTTGTCACTTTTATGTAGTTTTTCTTCGTTACAGTACTGCTGCCTGCAACGTTGGAAACTGTAAGTATAACCTTATAGTTTCCTCCCTGCAAATACTGATGTTCTGGGTTCTTTTCTCTGGAAGTTGTTCCGTCTCCAAAACTCCATTTCCATGCAGTAGGAACTCCTGTACTGTTGTCAGTAAATTCTACCGTTAATGGTGCTTTTCCAGAGGTTGGAGTTGCAGAGAAGTCAGCAACTGGTTTTGTTACAACTTTTATATATTCTGTTTTTGTTACCGTGTTACGGCCTACAGCATTCTTTACTGTTAAGCTAACAGTATAACTCCCTACTTTGGAATACTTGTGAGTCGGATTCTGGAGGTATGACTTTGATCCATCTCCAAAGTCCCATTTCCATGAAGTTGGGGAGCCAGTGCTTGTGTCAGTAAAAGCAACTTTTAATGGTGATTTTCCTGATGTGACACTGCTGGTGAAGTTTGCAACAGGTTTTGCTATCACTTTTATATAATCTGTTTTTGTTACCATATTACGGCCTTCATCATTCTTTACTGTTAAGTTAACAGTATATGTTCCTGCCTTTGAATACTTGTGAGTCGGATTCTGGAGGTATGAATTTGACCCATCTCCAAAGTCCCATATCCACTTTGTCGGTGTTCCTGTGCTCGTATCAGTAAAGACAACCTTTAATGGTACTTTTCCTGAAGTAGGCGACGCTGAAAAAGCAGCTACTAGCTTTGATGGAGATGTACTGGAGACATCGATGTACCCAGTTTTTACCTCAGAATCGCTTCCACCCGGTCCTGTTACAGTAAGGTTGACGGTATAGTTACCGGCTGAATTGTAAGTGTAGACCGGGTTCTGCTCGATGCTATCAACAGTTCCATCATTATCAAAGTCCCATGCATATGATGAGACAGTACCAGTTGAAGCATCAGTGAAGTTAACAGTAAGTGGTGCATCTCCAGAAGTCGGTGTTGCTGCAAAATCTGCAACCGGAGCTCCAGGCAACGGTTCACTTACCACAATGTACTCGGTCTTTACTTCAGAATCGCTTCCGCCATCGTTGGAAACAGTGAGGTTGACGGTATAGCTACCAGCCGCAGTGTAAGTGTAGATTGGGTTCTGCTCGGTGCTGTCAACAGTTCCATCGTTATCAAAGTCCCATGCATAGGACGAAATAGTGCCAGTTGATGCATCGGTGAACTGAACGTCAAGTGGAGCCGTTCCACTGGTCACATTTGCAGTAAAGTTTGCAACCGGAGCTCCAGGCAGCGGTTCACTTACGACAATGTACTCAGTTTTTACTTCAGAATCGCTCCCACCTGCATTGGAAACTGTAAGATTGACGGTATAGTTGCCAGCTGCAGTATAAGTGTAGATCGGGTTCTGATCGGTGCTGTCTACAGTTCCATCGTTATCAAAGTCCCATGCATATGATGAGATAGTGCCAGTTGAAGCATCAGTGAAGTTAACAGTAAGTGGTGCATCTCCAGAAGTTGGGGTTGCAGTAAAGTTTGCAACCGGAGCTCCAGGCAACGGTTCACTTACCACAATGTACTCGGTCTTTACTTCAGAATCGCTTCCGCCATCGTTGGAAACAGTGAGGTTGACGGTATAGTTACCAGCCGCAGTGTAAGTGTAGATTGGGTTCTGCTCGGTGCTGTCAACAGTTCCATCGTTATCAAAGTCCCATGCATAGGACGAAACAGTGCCAGTTGAAGCATCTGTAAACTGAACGTCAAGTGGAGCCGTTCCACTGGTCACATTTGCAGTAAAGTTTGCAACCGGAGCGCCAGGCAGTGGTTCACTTACGACAATGTATTCTGTCTTTACTTCAGAATCGCTCCCATCTGTATTTGCAACAGTGAGGTTGACTGTATAGTTACCAGCCGCAGTGTAAGTGTAGATTGGGTTCTGCTCGGTGCTATCAACAGTTCCATCGTTATCAAAGTCCCATGCATAGGACGAAATAGTGCCAGTTGAAGCATCGGTGAACTGAACGTCAAGTGGAGCCGTTCCACTGGTCACATTTGCAGTAAAGTTGGCTACTGGTGCAGCTTCTTGTTCTTTCTGATAGTCAACAACAAGGATCTGCTGGAGTGCGTCCATGCCTCCACTTGTTGTTCCCTGGATTCCGGCCTCGTTTCCTGTTTCATTAATGTAGTTTGTCGCATTAAAGACCAGGGGGCTTGCTGAGTTGGAACTTCCCTGCCATGCCAGGGGTGCCACTGTGTTTCCGTTGAAAAGCAGGTTTCCTTCATCGGGCCCGGCACTTCCGGCGAAACTGTACATCGTAGCGTTTGTTACATTACTCTTGTCAATGGACATGCCAGTGAAAGGAGCATATGCTGTAGCCTCTTCTGGAGTTGTTCCATAACTGGACTCAGATACGCCAAGTTCATCGCACTCTTCATTGATGAAGATCTGCTTCCTGGTTTCGTTGGAATCACGATAGATCACAACAAGGGTGCTTGGATACAGTGCAACTTTGTTGTAAGAACTACCATAAGGATTCGTTACAAGACTGTTTCCTGCAGAGCTAAACTGGCTGGTAACATCGTAGACACAGAGTCCATATTCATAATCAGCATACCCGCCAAAATTGCTCCAGTCCCTGTAGAGAGTTCCGTTTCCTGTTGAGAGGTTTCCGTTCTCAATTGTGTTTCCGTTGAAGTTAAGATTCAACCACGGATATCCACCAGGAGTTTGGTCCCAGTTGTAGGCAAAATAAAGGAAGACCTTTTCTATTGTGGAGCCGCTGGGGATTGGAAGTTCATCTGCAGTCCAGGTTTCCGTTCTGCCAGTCCAGCCGACAGCTTTGTAAGAAGTATCAGGCTGTGTGGAGTACAGAAGGTTACCCTGAAGGTCATAGGTATGTTTGGTGGTGATGTTGCTTTCGCCTTCCCAGTAGATGCCTTTGCCCTTATAACCATTGTATCTGAGCGGTTTGGCTGCACTGCTCTTGTTGTTGTTTGCCTCGTTGGTTTCAGGAATCAGGTTATCAGGGTCAACAACTGCGGTGTAAGTTACGGTACCGCCTTCAAGGTTGCGAATAGTTGGGTCAATTAAAGAGACAGTGGTTTTAGCTCCGCCTGCAAGGGATGCAATTGTTGTTGTGTTTACCGGAACCGTTCCATTGGATACGTCGCTGGCATAAAGTGCTACCGAAATGTTAGAAAGACTGGCAGTTCCAGTGTTCATGATGTTGAGAACTTTTATGGTGTTTGGTTCTTTGGCAAAAACCGCAGAGGCTGGCACAGAATTGACGAGCCCAGTTATGCTGAGGTCGTTCGTCGCCGCTGAAGTTACGGTTATGTATTCGGTCTTTACCTCAGAATCGCTTCCGCCTGCATTTGCAACAGTGAGGTTGACGGTATAGTTACCGGCCGCACTATAGGTATATATTGGATTCTGCTCAGTGCTATCGACTGT